>ERZ773181.38-NODE-38-length-150480-cov-19.087053_pt1 | contig 150480 bp, 198 predicted proteins | sample MGYA00581001_ERZ773181 | MGnify/ENA primary metagenome ERZ773181 (study PRJEB29015, sample SAMEA2737780) | human gut metagenome | biome: human gut; feature: human-associated habitat; material: faeces | place: China | collected 2012 ...
TTCTAACATAAAAATGATACCCAATTCCTGCCCAACCTTTTGTATTTTTATGATAGTCATGTATTATTTCTACACTTTGTAAAACAGTTACTCCACTATGATGACATACAATTTGTTCTGTTGTATTTCTTATATCCATTGTACCAAACTTAAAATTATTTTCTACTATCTTCATAATGTTCCTCCTCATATTTCTTGTTATATAAGTATTTTTATGATATTAATAGAAATAATGTTAATGTTTTTGTAATATTTATTCAAATTAAGGGGTGTCCCAAATTGTGCAAACGGGATAATTGGGGACTGTTTCTAATTGAGCAAAGTTGCTTTTATTAGTTTTGTAAATAGTGGATGTGGTTTGTCTGGTCTTGATTTGAATTCTGGGTGAAATTGTGTTGCTATAAAGTAAGGATGATTTTTTATTTCTACTATTTCTACTAATTTTCCATCTGGTGATGTTCCTGAACAAATAAGCCCTTTTGCTTCTAATTTTCCTTTATATTCATTATTATATTCGTATCTATGTCTATGCCTTTCTTCTATTTTGTCTTGTCCATATATTTCATATGCCAAGCTGTCTTTTCTTAAAATACATGGATATGCTCCAAGTCTCATTGTTCCACCTTTTTTATCTATTTTCGTTTGTTCTTCCATTATATGTATTACTTTTGTTTTTGTTATATTGTCAAATTCCTCTGAATTTGCATTTGTATATCCTAATACGTCTCTAGCAAATTCTACAACCGCCATTTGCATTCCCAAACATATTCCTAAAAACGGTATATTATTTTCTCTAGCATATTTTATTGTTGCTATTTTACCATCTATTCCTCTATTGCCAAATCCACCCGGAACTATTATTCCATTATATTTTCCTAGAACATCTTTTGCATTTTCATTATTGATATTCTCACAATTTACTATTTCTATATTTACTTTTGTGTTATTGGCAAATCCTCCATGTTTTACTGCTTCTATCACAGAAATATATGAGTCCTCTAATTTTACATACTTTCCTACTATCGCTATGTTTATGTCTTTGTTTATAACGTTTTTTACGCTAAATATCATTTTTTCCCATTCTTCATTTTTAGGCTCTATGTTTTCTAACTTTAATTTTTCACACGTTCTAAGCGCTAGTCCTTCTTTTTCTAGCATTAATGGCACTTCATATAATATCTTTACTGTTTTATTTTGTATTACATCTTCTTTTCTAACGTTACAAAATAGCGCTATTTTTTCTTTCATAGATTCATCTATTTCTTTTTCTGCTCTACATACTAATATATCTGGCTTTATTCCTAATGATTGGAGTTCTTTTACAGAATGCTGTGTTGGCTTTGATTTTAATTCATTAGAGCCATAAATATATGGTAATAATGTAACATGGATAAACAACACATCTTCTTGCTTTTGTTCTATACCTATTTGTCTAATGGCTTCTAAAAATGGTAGACTTTCAATATCCCCTACCGTTCCACCTATTTCTGTAATAACTATATCTGCACTTTCTTTTAATCTATATACTTTGTCTTTTATGGCATTTGTTATATGTGGTATTACTTGTACAGTTTTTCCTAAGTAATCCCCTTTTCTTTCTTTTTCTATTACCTCTGAATATATTTTTCCTGTTGTTACAGAGCAATATTTGTTTAGATTTTCATCTATAAATCTTTCATAATGCCCCAAGTCTAAATCTGTTTCTGCACCATCTTCTGTAACAAAAACTTCTCCATGTTCGCTAGGGTTCATTGTACCAGGATCTACATTTATGTATGGGTCAAATTTTTGGTTTATTACTTTATAACCTCTATTTTTTAAAAGTCTTCCCAAAGATGCTGCTGTTATTCCTTTTCCCAATCCTGATACTACTCCTCCTGTTACAAAAATATATTTAGTGTTCATTAGAAATTCCCCCTTTAAATACAAAAAAGATTTAAAAATCAACCCCAAATGCGGTTTTTTTTAAATCTATTATTTATTTTAACATTATTTTTTATTTTTTTCAATGACTTGTTAAATTTATTTTATTTATATATAATATTGTTATATTTATTTTAAGGAGGATTTTTAATGCCAATTCATTGTAACGCCAAAAAGCAAGATATTGCAAAAACTGTATTAATGCCTGGAGATCCACTTCGTGCAAAATATATTGCAGAAACTTTTTTAGAAAACGCAAGACTTGTTAATACTGTTAGAAATATGTTTGCATATACCGGAACCTATAAAGGAAAAGAAATAACTGTATTTTCTCATGGAATGGGAATGCCAAGTATGGGCATTTATGCCTGTGAGTTATTTAAGTTCTACGATGTTGATACTATTATTCGTATTGGCTCTTGTGGTGCTTATTCCAGTGACTTAAATATTTTTGATACTATTTTAGTAGATAATTCTTATACGGAGGGAAATTTTGCATATGAGTGGAACGAAAATGACTGCCATATTATCAACTCTAGTGAAGAATTAAACTCTATTATTGAAAAAACTGCAAATTCTATAGGTATTAACTATATAAAAGGAAATACTTTGTGTAATGACTGTTTTGATGGATACCTAGATAATATTCCAGCTTTCATAAATAGATTCCCAAAAGATTTAAACATTATTGCTTGCGAAATGGAAGCTTTTGCTTTATTTTATTTAGCTAAATATTTTAACAAAAAAGCTTCTTGTTTACTAACAGTTGTGGATTCTTATTATAAACAACAAGAAATTTCTTCTGAAGAAAGGGAAAAGTCTTTAAATAGTATGATTAAATTAGGCTTAGAAAGTGCCTTGCTTACTTTATAAGATAATAGAATAATACTTGCAAAAATGCTTGAACCTATGTTCAAGCATTTTTGGGGGATAATTGGAGATTACCTCAAATTGTCCTTAGTCCTTATTTACTTCTTTTAATAATTCCAATTGTGAAATTAGTAGTGATTCCATTTTTGCTTTGTATACATCAAATTGTTTCTCTAAATCTTCTAATTCTTTTTTCTTCATTACTATTGATTGTTCTATTTCTACTACTTCTTGTTTTGCTGTTCCTTGTGCTTCTTTAATTATTTGCTCCGCTTGTTGTTTTGCTAATTCTTTTATTTCATCTGCAGTTGTTTGTGCCATTACCAATGTATTTTGTAATGTATTTTCTATGTTTTTATACTTTTGCAATTCTTCTTCCATATCTGCAATTTTCTTTGTTGCTTCGCCAGATTGTTTATATATTTTTTCGTAATCTATTGTTAATTCATCTAGGAAATCATCAACTTCTTCTACGTTATATCCATTAACCATTTGTTTCGCAAATTTCTTGTTTTCGATATCTAATGGTGTATACATATTTTTCCTCCTATTTTGTAAAATTATTTTATAGTGTTATTTCCGTTTCTTAACCAAGATACTGAAATTTTGCTTCTCATTTCTTCTCTTACCATTTCATTTTCTATATCATAATTAAATGGCGCAATTAAGAATATTGCGTTTGAAACTTTTTGCATATGTCCATCTAATGCGTGAACAGCACCACTAACAACATCTATAATTCTTCTTGCAACATCCTTGTTTACATATTCCAAGTTTACAATTACAGATTTTTTTTCTTTTAACAAATCACATATTGCTTCTGATTGTTCAAATGTTGTTGGTTGACTTATAACCATCTTAATTTGTTGTGTTTGCGGCATATTTACCACTTTATTGTTTCTTTTTCCAAAGAATCTTCTTTCTTCTCCACTCTCTTCATCTTCTTTTTCATCTTTATCTAATACTTCATCATAATCTACTGCATCTTCATCATCTTTGTCTTCTGCTGGCATTTTAAATAAATCCCAAACTTTGTTCATAATTGCTCCTGACATTTAAACAACCTCCTAAAATTTCTTGTCTCTAGTAAAATTTTCTATTTATAGTATCTAACTTTTCTACAATATTGTCAATACTTTTCAAGTTTGTAATTATAATTTAATATTTTTGTAATATTTTTGTAATATTACTTCGCATTTTTTAATATCTCATCATATAGTCCAATAGTTTTTCTATCTTCTATCTCTTCTACCGTATATCCTAATTTTTTTAGTTCATCACTTTTATAATTATCTACAATAGCATATTTTTCGTTTTGTTTTAAAATTTTTATATTCACTTTATTAGTGTATCCGGCTACAGTCTTAATTACATATGGAATTTGTTCTCCATTTTTTTCTTCATATTCAATAGCTGTATTTGGTACTTTTTTCCCGGTTTCACTCCACCATATTGCATCTAATGATATCTTTCTGTATCCTATTAATTCTTGAACCGCCTTATCAATCTTAAATACTATTATTCTATCTTCACCAGCTTCCGAAATATATTCTATTGTTGTATCAACTTCTCTTCCACTTGGTAGTCTTAATTTTAACTCGTCTCCGTATTTTGGCTTGTTTCGATTCATTTGAATTTAATACACATGCTATATAACATTTAAAATTGTCTATAATTTTTCCACTCTCTTGACTTGTTGCAATAACTTGTCCAACTTTTAGTTTTAAGCTTTTTAAAAAGTCTTTATTTAAATAATTAAAATTTGCTGTTGTTAATATCTTCTCATATCCATCAACCTTATATGAAACTACTCCGCTTTCAGGTGAAGTTACATATTCTGCACCTGAATTTAACTCATTTTCGTATTTGCTTCTTTCATCTATAAGTTTTTTTAAATATGAGCCTGCAGGACTCTTTTCTCCTGCTATTTTTGCTTTTTTGGTAATATATGTATTTATATCCTTTTTATTTTCTTTTATTATTTCCAAATCATTTACATTATATATACTATCTAGTTTTTCTTCTATTTGATTTTCTAGTATTTTTAAATCGCTCGCAGGTAAAGTACTTTGATTGGCCATTGCTTCATCAATTTTTGTATCAAGTTCTTCTATTTTTTTTGTTAAATTATCTTCTTTATTTGAATAATATCTAAATATAGCTTCTCCTTTTGCAACTTTTTCTCCCTCTGCCTTTATTTGCAGTATTCCATTTTTATAGTTTTCTCCTTTTACAACTTTTTCATCTCTTATAATATATCCAATTGCATTCTCTTCTTCATATATTTTTCCTTTTTCTATAAAAAATGTATCTGATGGATTTTTTATAAGGTTTATAACCTTATATGTTACATATATTGCCACAATCAATATAATTCCAATAACTGCAGTTTGCTTTTTTCCCAACCTAATTTTACCCAAATTGATGCCTTTGAGCGTTTTCCTATTATTTAATTGTTTTTTTTCTTTATTATTTTTTGTAATAATATTTGTATTTTTTTTCACTTGTACTCCTCTAAAATAATTTTCAAATTATTTTGTATATCATCCAATCCATTTAACCATATAGTTTGTTTATTTTTTCTAAACCATGTCAGTTGTCTTTTAGCATATTTTCTTGTTTCGCCTTTTATTTTTTCTATCATTTCTTCTTTAGTAATATGTCCATTTATATATTCTATTACTTCTTTATATCCTAAACCTTGCATTGCTGTAGGAAATTCCTTATATTTTTTTAAAAGTAATTCAACTTCTTCTATAAGTCCTTCTTCTAACATAATATTTACTCTTCTGTTTATTCTATCATACAATTTTTCTCTATCCATATTTATTGCAAATACTATATAATTATATGGAACTTCATTTTTTCTTGATTCTATTTCTTGTTCTGTTTTTGTTTTTCCTGTTGAATGATATATCTCTAAAATTCTTATAATTCTTTTCTTATCATTACAGCTTATTGCTAATGTTGCCTTTTCATCTATTTTTTTTGCCATTTCATATAGTCTATCTAAACCTTCTGTATTGGCTATTTTTTCCAACTTTTTTCTATATTCTAGGTCTGTTTCTATTTCTGCATAATCTATGTTATATATTAAAGAATCAACATATAAGCCAGTTCCTCCAACAACTATCGGCACTTTTCCCTTTTTCAATATTTCTTCTATTGCATTTGTCGCATCTTTTTTATAATTTGCTACACTATACCTTTGGTCTGGAGAAATAAAGTCTACTAAATAATGCTTTATGCCCTGTGCCTCTTCTTTGGTCACTTTTGCAGTCCCTATATTCATATCTTTATAAATTTGCATTGAATCACAGCTTACTATTTCTCCATCTATAGTTTTTGCTAGTTCTATAGAAAGTTTTGTTTTTCCTGAAGCTGTTGGTCCACATATTACTATTACTTTTGGTTTTTTCATTTTATCCATTCCTATCTTCTAGAAAATTTCTTTTCTATATCATTTTTGGTTAAGTGTATTGCTGTTGGTCTTCCATGTGGACATGTAAATGGATTTGGCAATACTAATAGTTGATTCATTAAATTGTCCACTTCTTCTTTTGTTAAAATCATATTTGCTTTTACTGCTGATTTGCAGGCAAGTGTAGCTATAAACTTTTCCTCTATTTCCTGTTTTGCTGTTCTTGCAACTGTGTTTATTTCGTCCAATGTCTCTAGGAATAATTCCTTTGTATCTAAATCAATACATATGTTAGGTACTCCTGTTAATTTTATTGTATTTTCCCCAAATTGTTCTAACATAAAACCTGCTTTTTCGAATATTGGTATGTTTTCTTTTGCAATATCCATTTCTTTATGTGTTAAATTAATTATATCTGGTAACAACATTAATTGAGAATCCTTTTCTCCTTCACTATAAAAGTTCTTTTTTATTTTTTCATACATAATTCTTTCATGTGCCGCATGTTGATCTATTATATATAATTCACTATCAAATTCTATTATTATATATGTTGCAAATGCAATCCCTATAAATTTATATTTTGGTATTGCCTTGTTATCCATATTATCAAATACTGATATCTTTTCTGTTGTTTCTAATTCCTCTTTTTTTACTTTTGTTTCATCTACTGGTTCTTCTGATACAACCTGTTTTGGTAAATTCCCAAAAGTCTTAACATACATTTCCTCAAAGTTATCATTGTTAGATTCCATTTTTATGTTGTTAAGATTATTTATTGGCTCTAATATTTTTTTATTAATCTCTTTAGAATCTATAATTTGAGTATCCATTTTAGATATTTTATCATTTTCTGGTAAGTCAGTTCGCAAATTATATTTTTCTTTATCTTCTTTAATTTCATGTCTATTACTATATATTTGCTCTATTACATTTCTTTTATATTCAAATGGGGTCTCTTCATCTTTCTCTTTTTTGGCAGACATTTTTTGTAGTAAATCGCTAAACTTTATTGTCTCTTTTCTTTCTTCTGTTGTTGGTTCTGGTGTTTCTTCTATTTGTTTTTTTATTTCTACTGGCCTATCTTCAGGAACCAATTCTCCTTTTAGCAATGTTTCTTTTATTGCATGATAAACAGCTTTAAATATAGTATTTTCATCTTGGAACCTTACTTCTAATTTAGCAGGATGCACATTAACATCTACTTTACTAGGATTCATTTCTATATTTAAAATTAAAAATCCATATTTTCCTATTGTAAGTAGTCCCTTAAAGGCTTGTTCTGTAGCACTTGTCAATATTTTGTCTTTAATAAATCTCTTATTAACAAAAAACATTTGATTTCCTCTATTTGAACGTGCTATTGCTGGCTTGCCCACTACTCCGGTTATTTTAATATCCTCATATTCATAATTTGTTTCTATTATATTGTCTGCTATATCTTTTCCATAAATATTATATACTATTGATTTTATATCTCCATTGCCTGATGTTTGAATAATAGTTTTTCCAGAGCTTATTAGTTTTATTGCTATTTCCGGATGTATTAATGCTATTCTTGTCATCACATCTTCTATATAGCCTGCTTCTGTAAAATCCTTTTTGAGGAATTTATATCTAACAGGAGTATTAAAGAACAAATCTGTTACAGTTATTGTAGTTCCTTTGGAACAGCCTTTTTCTTCTTTATCTATTATTTTTCCTGCTTGTACATTTATTTTATATCCAACATCATTATCTGCTGTTTTAGATATCATTTCTATTTTGCTAATTGCTGCTACACTAGCTAATGCTTCACCTCTAAAGCCCATAGATTTTACTGTTTCCAAATCAGATGCACTTCTTATTTTACTTGTTGCATGTCTTTCAAACGCTATTTCCATGTCATCTGGCATAATCCCTTTTCCATTATCTGTAATTCTTATATAAGAAATGCCCCCGTTTTTTATTTCTACATTTATATTTGTTGCTCCTGCATCTATTGAGTTTTCTACTAATTCTTTTACTACTGATGCAGGTCTTTCTATTACTTCTCCCGCTGCGATTTTATTTATTGTTAAATCATCTAATAAAACTATATTTCCCATTTTTTACGACCTTTCTTATGTACTTTTCATTTATAAATTATACCATTAATGCATATTTTTTGTAAATGTATAATTTTAATTTGTAACACTTTTTTATAGTTAGAATACTATATACCATACGAAAGAGCAAAACAAAAAAATCTTTAAGGAGGTATGTTATATGGGAGGATGTTGTGGTAATAACGGTGATTGCTTTTGGATTATAATCCTATTCTTATTACTTTTCTGTTGTGGTGGCTGCAATAATAACAATAATTCTTGTGGCTGTAATAACAACTGTAATTGCAACTCAGGTTGTGGTTGCTAGTACACAAACAATTATTTATTAATTTAATAAATAATTAATATTTAATTTTTGAAGGGAGGGAATAATATGCCTGAAAATAGAGGATGTGGATGTGGTTTTGGTTTTGGTGATGATTGCATCTGTATAATAATAATTCTTATATTAATATGCTGCTGTTGTGGCGGAGGTAGAGGTGGATGTTGCTAATTAGTTAAACATCAAACAAAAAAGACTGTAGACTTTTTGTCTACAGCCTTTTTTGTTAATCTTATTTTTTCTTTTTTGAATTAACTTTGTTCTTTTCAATCTGAATTTCTTTTCTTCTATCTTTTTCGACATTTTTATTACTTTTTCTTCTATCTTCAAAAATCTTTCCCTTATTATCTACTATCATTGGTATCCCTCCTATCATTATTAAATCTATAATAACATTTTTTGTATTAATCTGCAATCATTTTTAAGTCTAACTTATAACTTTTTGGTGTTACTAAGTATAATGGGCGATTAAAATCGCCCCTACACAAATATTCTAATTGAAATAAACTATCTTAAAGGCTGTCCCTAATTGAGGAAAATTTTTTTTATAAAATCATTGCTTTTTTTTTGCTTTTATGCTAATATTAAAAAGTACTATTTATAGGGGTATAGTGTTAATGGTAGCACATCGGTCTCCAAAACCGCCTGTGAGGGTTCGAGTCCTTCTACCCCTGCCAATATTAGGAGAAACAAATGGATTGCTTAAAAGCACTATTCAAAAAATTTTGTAACAAAGAAATTATTTTTTATCTTATATTTGGAGTATTAACAACTCTTGTTTCTCTAATTGTATATTATTTTTGTACTCTTGCTTTTTTAAATCCCCAAAACGCTGTTCAATTGCAAATTGCCAACATTATATCTTGGGTTTTATCGGTTGCTTTTGCATATGTTACAAATAGAAGATTTGTATTTGAAAGCAAAAATCCAAATAAATTAGAAGAAATAATAAAATTTGTAAGTGCAAGATTACTTACATTGTTATTAGATATGTTTATTATGTTTGTTTGTGTTACTATTTTGAAATTCAATGATAAAATAAGCAAATTGCTTTCTCAGGTCATTATAATTATTTCTAATTATATTTTTAGTAAAATATTTGTATTCAAAAAATAATTTGTATTTTATATCTTTAAGGAGTCTTTATGTCCTATTTTTTTAAACTTTTTATTTTTTTATTCATTCTTGTTTTTATCATTTCCACTTTTTTTATTCCCATTCTTCCAAATTTAGATACTAACATAGATTTGTCCCAATTAGACTTATCCTCTAATTTTCTCTGGCCAACACCTGGCTATACTGGAATAAACTCATATTTTGGAAAAAGAGTATCTCCTACTGCAGGTGCGTCTTCTTTTCATAAAGGAGTTGATATTGCTGCACCAGAGGGCACCAAATTATTAGCTGTTGCAAATGGTAAAATAACTTTTACCGGTTTCCTAGGTGGTGGAGGATATACAATAACTCTATCATTTGGAAATTATAAAATCTCCTATTGCCATGTTTCGCCTTTAATCCTTGTCAATACAGGCGATTCTGTTCTTAAAGGGCAAATTCTAGGTTATGTTGGTCCTAAAAATGTCTATGGTGTTACCGGAAATACATATAAAGATGAGAACCGGTAATCCCACAAACGGAGCAACTACCGGTCCTCATCTTCATTTAGGTGTTAGATACAATGATGAATATATAAACCCTTTATCGTTATTTAATTAACTACATATTATCTTCCTCATTGTCTTTTTTATCTTGATTATATTCTTCGCCATCTTCTCTTACGCAATTACTTTTACAGTCAGAACATTCATGTGAACATTCTCCTTCATTCCAATCCAGTTCAATAACATTATGGCACTCTGGGCATTCTACTTCTTCATTTATTTCGCTATCTATATCTGTTACAAACTGATAATTGCAATATGGACATATAATTTCAAATTCACAGTTTTCATCATCTGCATAAATGTCATTTTCTATATTGTTTACTACTGACTGTACTTTAGAAATTTTATTATCTATTTCTCTTTGGCTTTCTTCTATCTCGTTTAACCTAGCATTTGTTATTGATGTCAATTTGTCTATTATATCTATAAAAAATACTGATAGTTCTGTAAATTTTTCTTTTACGAAGTCCAAATCTTCTTTGTTTTTTATTTTGTCTTCTATTTCGTCTATGATATTTTTATATTTATTATTTATGTTTGACATAATAAATTCCTTTCTGTTTTATACTCTTTCCATATATTCGCCAGTTCTTGTATCTATCTTTATAACATCTCCTATATTAACAAACATTGGAACTGATATTTCATATCCATTTTCTAATGTTGCTGGCTTTCCTGATGTTGTTGTTGTATTTCCTGCAAATCCTGGTTCTGTATATGTAACTTCTAATTCTACAAACATTGGTGGTTCAACTGAAAATACATTACCTTTATATGATAACACTTTTACATTCATATTTTCTTTTATAAATTTTAAGCCATCTCCTATTTGTTCTTTATTTAAAGGTAATTGCTCATATGTTTCATTGTCCATAAAATAATATAAATCTTCATCATTATATAAATATTGCATTTCTCTTTTTTCAATTTCTGCACCTGGATATTTTTCAGATGGATTAAATGTTTTTTCTAATACAGCTCCTGTTATTACATTTTTTAATTTTGTTCTAACAAATGCTGCTCCTTTTCCTGGTTTTACATGTTGAAATTCTACTACTTTGAATACGTTTCCATCCATTTCAAATGTAGTTCCATTTCTAAAATCTCCTGCCATATATACTTCTGCCATTTTTATTTCCCCTTTCTATTTTCTCTAACTAAAATCTAATCTATTATATACCTTTTTGGCTTAAAAATCAATACTTTTTCACTTTTCATCCACGATTACATAATTTTTGTTTGATTTTGTTAAATTTATACAACCAGACTTTGTAATTAAAACTGTATCTTCAATTCTTACGCCATAGCTATTTGGTAAATATATTCCTGGTTCATTTGTTATTACCATATTTGCTTTTAGTTGATTATCATTTTTAGCACTAATGTATGGAAGCTCATGTATCTCAAGCCCTACACCATGGCCTAATGCATGTATTAAATCATATCCGTTTATTTTAAAGTCATTTTCTACATTTCTGCTAATAATTCTAATATTAGCACCTTCTTTTAAGTCTTTTTGTGTTTGTAATTGATTTTTCAAAACTAAATCATATATGGTTCTTATGCTTCCCGGAACACATCCTGCAAACACTGTTCTTGTCATATCTGAGCAATACCCTTTATATTTGCATCCCATATCTATTGTTATAGGATCTCCCATTTCAATTTTTTTGTCTGTGGTCTTTGCATGTGGTTTTGATGAATTCCTACCAGAAGCAACTATTGTTTCAAATGCAAGCTCATCTGCTCCACTTTCTATAAGAAATCTTTCTATTTCACCCACTATTTCCTTTTCTGTTTTTCCTATTTTTATATATTCAATTATATGCTCAAAGCACCTATCTGTAATTTCACATGCTTTTGTTATTTTTGCAATTTCTTCTTCATCTTTAATCATACGTTGTTTTTCTATTATATAATCTGTTTCTTCAAAATTGTGCACTTTATATTTCTGCATATAATCTTTATATTGTGCATAAGTAATATAATTTTCTTCAAACCCCACATTTTCGCAAAATATAAAAAATGTTTCATAGTCTTCTCTACTCATTTTTGATATATCAGTAACCACAATCTCATCATCTATTGTTAATACAGATTTAGCCGTCTCTAAATATCTACCATCTGTTAGAAAAAAATTCTCTTTTCTTGCTATAATTAATGTTCCTTCTGCTTCTATCCCTGTTAAATATTTAATGTTATATGGGTTTGATATTATTATAGCTTGCATATTTTGCATTTTGATTTTTTCTCTTAGCCATTTAATTTTTGTATTCATAGTATCCCCTACCTTACTGATATTTTAACTTATTCTCAAAATTTTTGAAAGCATTGTTATAAACACATCATTTGGCATATATATAATTACAGCAGTCGCCAAAACTATAAATGGTCCAAATGCAATATATTCCGTCATATTTTGTTTTTTTATTTTTGATTTTATAAGCATTGCTATACTAACTAATGCTGCTATTATAAAAGCAATTACAAATATAATAATTATATTATTTTTTCCAAAAAATAATCCAAGTACAGCCATTAATTTTGCATCACCAAAACCCATAGCTTCCTTTTGAGAAAATAGTTTTCCAACAAGATTTATTATTAAAAAAATACCTCCACCAATAAGCATACCTAACAAACTATTTAAAAAAGTATTTATTCCAGTATTTGTATTTATTATAACCTGCATAGATATAAATATTAATCCTATTTCGAAGATTGTTAATGTAAGTCTATTGGGTATAATTTGTTTTTTGCAATCTATTACAAAAACATTTATTAGCATTGGAATTAATATTACATATTTTAAAGTATCTACTGTAAGTCCATTAAAGTATAATACCAATACATATGAAATAGCTGTTATACTCATAAGCAAGTATTGGGGAGTTGCATTTGATAAATATTGTGTAAAAAAATCTTTTGATAATACTTTTTCATATTTAGCCAATCTATTATTACACCAATCTATTAACTGACCCACTATTAGTCCTATTACTCCTATTGATAGGTAAAATAATATATGAATATCATTTATGTACATTTTTATTATTCTCCTCTTTTTTCAAATATTTTTTTATAATTTTATCTTCTATAGGTCTTTTTATTTTTGTAACCCATATATCTTTTTCATCAATTGGTTTTACTAGTATTGCAAACATCTTGCATCTATTTGCACCTATTACATCTGTAAAAATTTGGTCTCCTACTACTGCAATGTTTTCTGAACTTAGTTTTAATATTTCCTTTACTCTATTAAATCCAGATTTAAATGGTTTTTTCGCAAAATAACTATATTCTATATTTAGCTTATTAGCTATATATGAAACCTTATCTTTTTTATTACTGTTAGATAAAATATATAATTTTATATTGTTTTGTTTCATATGTTCTGCCCATTTTTCCAAACCATTTAACATATTCCTATTATAATCTATTAATGTATTGTCAACGTCTAAAATTAAACCTTTTATCTTATTTTCATTTAAAAAATCTATAGTAATTTCTAATACGTTTTTAAAATACGCATTTGGATATAATATATTTTTATTCATAATTTATATTACCTTTTCTTTGTTTTCTATATATTATCAATATGGCTGTTTTTTGTCAAGTAAAGGGCAAAACAACTTTTATTTATCAATAATTTATAATGTATATTTTTTTTAGTTTTGGAGAAAATATGCATTATATTTTAATGGAGGGAATTTTATGGGAAACTTAAAAAATTTAATAAGAAAAATATTTATGCCTTCTATTAATTCACAATATGAATTTACTTTACCTATAAAAAGTGAATCCGACTCAGATATTGAAAATGTTGAAAACGTTGGTAATATTGAAAAAATTTTTTCAAATATTGCCTCTAATTTAGAATATGTAAAGGTTCAGTATAAGACTCTTCTAAACAGTGATATTGTTGTTAGAGAATTTTTGCTTAATGCAAGAAATAAAAAATTTAAAGCATTTATTCTTTTTATTGATGGAATGGTTAATTCTGCTCTTATAAATGATAATATTTTAACTCCCCTAATGCTTAGAAATAGAGCAAATACTTTTGAAGGTACTCAAAATTTTATTGATTATGACCAAAAAACTAATAATGCCATTGTAAGAAAAATAAAAAAATTTGATATTAAAGATTATATAAATACTTGCCTATTACCACAAAACTCTGTACAAATCATTTCAGATTTTTCTGAAGTTTTTGATGGCGTAAATTCTGGCAATTGCGTATTATTTGTAGATGGCTTGGCTTCTGCCTTTGACATAGAAGTTAAAGGCTTTAAACAAAGAGGAGTTGAATCTCCAAATAACGAAATTGTAATTAGAGGTGCTCAACAAGCATTTAATGAGTCCATTAGAGTTAATACTTCTCTTGTAAGAAGATTAGTAAACAACGAAAATTTAATTATAGAAAATATACCTGTGGGTAATATAAGTAAAACCAAATGTGCTGTTTGTTATATTAATAATATAGTAAATGACAACTTAGTTGCAGAGGTCAAATACAGATTAAACAATATTAACGTTGATTATGTTTTGTCTTCTGGGCAGTTAGAACAATTAATTGAAGATAATGGAAATTATAGTGTTCCCGAGTTAATTGCTACTGAAAGGCCTGATAGAGTTGCTGGATATCTTTTAGAAGGTCGAGTTGCAATTATTGTTAATGGAAATCCATATGTTCTTATTGCTCCTGCTATTATGTTAGACTTTTTGTCTTCGCCAGAAGATGCAAACCTAAAATATCAATATTCGAATTTATTAAAATTTATACGTATATTAGCACTATTTTTAACATTGTTTTTACCTGCCCTTTACATTGCAATTACAAGTTTTCATCAGGAGTTAATTCCAACTGAATTATTATTTGCAATAGTGTCCTCAAGAGAGTCTGTTCCATTTCCTATTATTATAGAGCTTTTGATAATGGAAATATCTTTTGAACTTATTAGAGAAGGCGGATTGCGTATTCCTTCTGCCATAGGTCCAACAATTGGTATTGTTGGTGCTCTAATACTTGGTCAAGCAGCTGTTGAAGCAAGTATAGTAAGCCCTATTTTAATAATTATTGTTTCTATTACAGGTCTTGCTTCTTTTGCAATTCCAGATTTCTCTTTAAGTTTTCATTGTAGAATTGTTAGATTTGTTTACACGTTTTTAGGATATCTATGTGGATTTTTAGGTATAGCAATGGGATTTTTTATTCATCTATTCATTCTATCATCTATTGAATCATTTGGAGTTGCTTATCTATCTCCATATATTCCATTCGAGGAAAAATATAAAAAAGGACTATTTGTTACTCCTATTTGGAAGCGAGAAAAACGTCCAGATTTTTTAGATGCTAAAAAAGAAAAAAAACAACCAAATATTAGTATGAAATGGAAATATACAAAGTAGGAAAGGAATTTTTTAAATATGAATGTAACAAAGATAGGAAGTTTTGAAGCAATTGCTTTATTATTAATTGTATCCATTAATCATTTATTATTAAATATGCCTCAAACCATTATAGACACTTGTGGCTCTGCCTCATTGTTGAATACGGTTTATACAACAATTTTAGCCTTTATAATAGCATATTTAATACTCTTTTTACTATTTAAAAAATTCCCTTCTTGCGATATTTTAGACGTTTCTAATTATTTAGGAGGTAAGGTTTTAAGAACCATTGTTGGAATTCTTTGTGGAATATATATGCTTACCTTATCAAGTGTATTTTTAAGAAATTTTGCGGAAGGATTAAAGTTAATTTATTTTTTTGATGCACCAATAACATATATATTAATGTTCTTCTTGTTTGTTTGTGCAGTTGCTAATTATTTTGGCCCTAAAGCAATTATAAGAACAAATTTATTCATTGTTCCTATTGTTTTAATAAGTATTGTTATTGTTTTTATTTTTACTATTCCCAATATGAAAATAGAAAGAGTTTTTCCGGTTTTAGGATATGGAGTTAAAGAAACATTTTTAACTGGTATTACTAATACTTTTGCTTTTAATGGTTTATTTCTTGTTTTCTTTTTAAGACCTTTATTATATCAAACTGGCAAATTCAAGAATATAGTAGTTACTTCTATAGTAATAACTTCTATATTTATTTTATGTGCCGTTGGAGCATTATCATTAGCATTTCCTTTTATATTTTCAATACAAGAAATATCTCCAATTTATTTTATAATAAGAAATATAGAATTTGGCAAGTTCTTTCAAAGACCAGAAGCACTATTTATGCTCACATGGATTTTTGGAGTTATGTCATATTTAAATTGTATACTTTTTGTAGTTCTAAAAATATTTAAAGATTTAACAAATGTTAAAAATATAAAAAATCTATCTCTTCCGTTCACTTGTTTAATACTTTTTGTTGCTTTATTGCCTAAAGACATGGCACAAATTAGGTGGCTAGAAGATGTCATTTACAAATATGATACTATAATTATAGCTTTTGTTATTTTGGTGATTGTTTTAGTTTTAGCCAATATCAAATATTTTATAAAACATAAAAACACTAAAATGGAGGTAAATTTAAGAAATGAATAATTCTTACATTAAATATGTATATATAATTCTTTTAATCATATTTTTATGCTTTTCTTTTACCATACATTCTGGCAAAGATTTAAATGAGATAGCATATGTTATAGCCATTGGTCTTGATGTTGGAGAAGCAAATAAATTGAAATTAAGCTTGCAAATTTCTAATCCTTCGGCATCTGAAAAAAGCGAACCTGGTAGCAATTCCTCGCAATCTTCTGATTCAATTATAGAATCTATTGAATGTTCTTCTTTAAATTCCGGATTTAATTTATTTAACTCCTTTTTAAGCAAAGAACTAAACTTGTCACATTGCAAAGTTCTTGTAATATCAGAAAATTTGGCTAATACAGATATTTCGGAATATTTATATACTTTAATGAACAATATTGAATTTAGGTCAGATGCCAATATTGTTGTTTGCAAAAATTCGACAGAGATGTTTTTAAAATCCTCTAAACCTAGCCTTGAGCAACTATCTGCCAGATATTATGAAAGTATTCCTACTTCCAGTGAATATACTGGTTATACAGCTAATATTACATTTGGCGATTTTTTCTCGGCATATACAGACAGTTTTACAGATCCTGTTGCTATTTTGGCTGCTATTAATTCTAAATCCTCGCAAAATGTTCTTACAGATGTTAATAGTAATTCTAATTTAAATGTATCTGGCGAATCTACAGAAAAAAACTTTTCCATTTTTAGTAGTCCTGCAAAAGATTCCTCTTATTTAGCTGGTCAAATGCCTTTAAATTCACAAGATACAACCGAAAATATTGGACTTGCGGTTTTTAATAATGGAAAAATAGTTGGAGAATTAAATGGGTTAGAAACAATGATTTACTTGCTTATGGATAATAAGTTAAAATCTGCTCAAATTAGTATTCCCAACCCCTATTATCCAGCTGAAACTATGGATATAAAAATAAAGCCTAACTCTAATACAAAATGTTCTGTAGACTTAGTTAATGGTACTCCATATATAAAAATTAATATTGACATTCTTACCAGATTAATGACTATGGATACTGGAACTGACACCTTGAATGAAGAAAGAGTAAAAAAAGTAGAAGAATATACTAATAAATATTTAAAAGAACACATTTTATCCTACTTATATAGAGTTTCTAAAGATTTTAAAACTGACATAAATGGTTTTGGAAGGTTTGCTTGTAAAAATTTTCTGGTTTGGGATGATTGGTTAAATTACAATTGGCTACACAAATTTGAGAGTGCAACTTTTAATGTTAATGTTAACTCAAATTTCAAGTCTTCTTATTTATTAATGGAAAGCTAAATTTTAAAAGGAGAAATTTCATGGAAATAGTTATTTTGTTAATTACAATTTACGTCTTTATTAAGACTTTAATTTATGGTATTATCGAAATAAAACAAGAACATAATATTTATGGAGGAAGCGCTACTATACTAATTGGTGTATTAGCACTTATCCTCCCTAATATTATTATACGTTTTAGATAGCTTTAAAATTAATTCTTCTCAACTGTTTATTTGCATATATTACCTTAATTTTTATTTTATCTCCTATTTTATAAATCTTTTTAGAATTTTCTCCTATTAAGGTTTTATTTTCATCATTATATATAAAATACTCATTTCCTAAATCCTCAAATTTTATTAATCCCTCTACAGTATTTTCTAGTTCCACAAACATTCCAAATGCTGTAATACCAGAGACAATTCCCTCATACTCTTTGCCAATTTTATTTTGCATATATTCTGCTTTCTTTATAGCTATGGCTTCTCTTTCTACTTTTTGAGCAATCTTTTCTCTTTCTGATGATGTTTGTGAATATTTAGTTGCCTGTTCTTTGTATTTTTCCAGATTTTTTTCATTTAGTATATAACTATTATCTATATATTTTGAAATAATTCTGTGTATAAATAAATCTGGATATCTTCTAATTGGTGAAGTAAAATGGCAATAATATTTACTTGCAATTCCAAAATGCCCTTTATTTTCGCTTTCATATCTTGCTACTTTTAAGGTTCTTAATATTAAATTAGAAACTACCATTTCCTCCTCTCTTCCTTTTACCTTTTCAAGTACTTCGGCAAAAGCTTTTGGGTAAACCTTTTCCTTGTTGCTTTTAATTTTATACCCAAAATTAAATAAGAATTTATTAAGAGCATTTACTTTTTCCGTGTCAGGTTCTTCATGTACTCTATAGATAAACGGTGCTTCAAGCCAATAAAATTTTTCTGCTACAATTTCATTAGCAGTAAGCATAAATTGTTCTATTATTTCATTTGCAAAATAAATTTTATATTTTTCTATATCAATTGCAAACCCGTTTTTGTCTAAAATCACTTTACTCTCTGGGATGTCTAAATCTAAACTTCCAGCACCTTCTCTTTTTTGTTTTAATATTTTTGCTAGTTCTTCCATCAATTTAAAGTCTTCAATATATTTTTCATACCTTTTTAAAACTTTTTTATTTTTCCCATCTAATATTTTTTGTACATCTGCATATGACATTCTTTCTTTTACATTTATAACTGCTTTTCGTATATCTGAAGAGACAATTTCTCCATCTGGCGTAATCTCGCTAATTACCGATAAACACAGTCTATCTTCATTTACATTTAAACTGCATATTCCATTAGATAACTCCTTTGGCAACATTGGTATTACTCTGTCCAACATATATATACTTGTACCTCTTATAATTGCTTCTTGGTCTAATTTAGAGTTTTCTGCAACATAGTGGCTTACATCTGCAATGCTTACACCTAACTCATAATTTTCATTTTCCAATTTTGTTACATAGATTGCATCATCTAAGTCTTTTGCATCTTCTCCATCTATGGTAAAAATATTTTTACTTCTTAAATCTAGTCTATTTTGTAAATCTTTTTTTGTAATTTTGTTTTCCACTTTTTTGGCTTCTAAAATAACATCATCTGGAAATTCATACGGTAAATTGTATTCCTTTATTAAGGACAACATATCTACTCCTGCTTCGTTAATTCCACCTATAATCTCTGTTATCTCTCCCTCTGCACTTTTATTGCCTTGTGGGAATTTTGTAATTTTAACTACAACTTTTTGATTATTTTTAGCCTTATTAAAACTTTTTTTTGATATAAATATATCTGTATTAAATTCTCTATCATCTGGCACTACAAATCCAAAATTTTTTCTCTTGGTAAATGTTCCAACTATTTCATTCCTCTTGTGGTTTATAGTTTTTACAATCTTGCCTTCTTTTCTGTTTCCCTCTACAGTATCATCTATTATTTTTATTAATACTTCATCTCCATTTACTGCATCCTTGGTATTACCTCTTGATATATATATTTCCTCATCCTGACCATCTATTTTTACAAATCCAAACCCCTTTTCATTACCTCTAAATATACCTTTTATACAATTTTCTAAATTTTCTTTTTTCTTTTTTAACATTGTTTAATTTATTCCTTCCATTTTTTAAGCGGTAGATGTTATCTACCGCTTAAACCTCAAAATTATATTATACAACAAATAAAATTCCTAATACTATTGATAATACTCCAAATAATATTCCCAAAATTATAGTCCATTTTTTTAATTTGCCTTCTCTTGTTCTTCCCTTATTTTGGTCAAAGAAATTATTTGTAGAAGAACCTGTTATTGTTCCAGAAACGCCTTTATCATCACTTGTTTGTATTGTTGTTAAAATTATTAATCCTATACAAACTATAGCATAAATTGCCAAAACTATATATTTTACTACTTCCATTTGTTACACTCTCCTAATTTTTTAGTCTTTTTTAAATAACAGTATAATTTTACCATAGTTAATCCAAAAATGCAACTATTTTTTACGGTTCCAATTGTAAAAAATATCAATACTAATTCTTTATTGCAGAATTTGTGTAGGGGCGATTTTAATCGCCCGATTAAATCGCCCCACATTTTTTATATCATATTCAATTTTCCATAAAAATAATTATTCTATTACGTTGTCATCTCTATCTTTTGCATTTGCACTTGCTTTTATCTCATTTCTCCTTGCTATAAGCTCTTTCACTATTTCTCCATTAACTAGTGCATTGCTAAGATCTAGTCTCCTAGCCCTACCTGCTGGAGGTTGTAAAACGTTTTCTGCACACTTTTCTGCTGAGTTATCTTGTAATGCTTTCATACCTCTCTTGTCTATTTCTTCTTGAAATCCCTCATCTGTAATTTCACAATACTTAACATCAGTTCCCAAGATGCTCCAAAAATTTTTTAATTTATTCCAAAAATTTTTTAATTTACTCCAAAATTTTTTTAATATTCCTTCTTTTTTATTTTCCATATTACCTTCTTAAATCTCTTTAAGAATTTTCACCTCCATTAGGTTTTTACACATTATTATTATAAGTTTACCATATTATGTGAATAATGTCAAGGCCTATGGCTTAATTCATATAATCTTTAAGCTTTTTGCTTCTACTTGGATGTCTTAATTTTCTTAATGCCTTTGCTTCTATTTGTCTTATTCTCTCACGAGTAACCATAAATTCTTTTCCAACTTCTTCTAATGTTCTCGCTTTTCCATCTTCTAATCCAAATCTTAGTCTTAATACTTTTTCTTCCCTTGGTGTTAAAGTTCCCATAACTTCTGCCAATTGCTCTTTTAATAATGTATATGCAGCTGAATCTTGTGGAGCCGGACTATCTTCGTCCTGTATAAAATCTCCTAAATGGCTATCATCTTCTTCTCCTATTGGAGTTTCCAAAGATACTGGATCTTGTGCTATTTTTTGTATCTCCATTACTCTTTCTACAGGTAATTCCATTTCTGCTGCAATTTCTTCTGGCGTTGGTTCCCTGCCCATTTGTTGTAATAAATGTCTTGATGTTCTTATTAATTTGTTGATTGTTTCCACCATGTGAACTGGAATTCTTATAGTTCTTGCTTGGTCTGCTATTGCTCTTGTTATTGCTTGTCTTATCCACCATGTTGCATAAGTACTAAACTTGTACCCTTTTCTATAGTCAAATTTTTCTACAGCTTTTATTAAGCCCATATTTCCTTCTTGTATTAAATCTAAAAATAGCATACCTCTTCCAACATATTTTTTGGCTATACTAACAACTAATCTAAGATTACATTCTGCTAATCTTTTTTTAGCGTCTTCATCTCCATCTAATACTTTTTTTGCCAATTCTATTTCTTCTTCATATGATAGTAAAGGTATTTTTCCTATTTCTCTTAGATACATTCTTACTGGGTCATCTACACTTATTCCGTCCATGTTGCCTATATCTATATCTTCTACTTTGACTTCCTCAACCTCTTGTAAATCCTCAAAATCTGGTTCTTCTGAATCTTCTTTTAAAATGTCTACTCCCAAATCTTCAAATGCATCAAATACTTTATCTATATTTTCTGGATTTGTGTCATCTAGTTCATTTGCAAGTTCTGCATAGGTAATTTTTCCTTTTTGCTTTGCCTTTTCTACAATATCTAATGCTTTCTTTTTTGCTGCTTCATCTACTGTTTTTTTAGTTATTTCTGTATCTTTTTCATCCATTTCTATTTCTTTCCTTTCTCAAGGCATTTGCCTTTACTATTTTTTTAACTTTATAACTATATTGCTTAATTCATCTTCTAAATTATTTAATTCTTCCTCTGAAAAACCTTGCCCATTTTTAATAATGTCTAATATTTCCTGTCTTCTGTTTATAAGTTTATCTTTTTCATATGTATTTACCACATCTTCTATACATTTGTTTAAATCTGATATTTCAAAATCATATGACATTATTCCAGAGATATGATCTATTATGTTTTGTTCTTCAAAATAATTTAATATATCTATATTAATATTTCCTTTTTCTATTTCTTCATACATTTTTTTTAATATCTTCTGGTTTTCTTCTAATTTCATATCATTTTCAGATATTACACTTTTTATTTTTTTATAGCTTTCCTGTGGATAATTTATTAATAGGTAAATTATAAGGTTTTCCCTTTTTGTTGTCGAACTATCTATTTCTTGTTTTTCTTTTTTTATTTCCTTTTTAACTATTGGTTTTTCCAGTGTTTTTTCGCCTGTATTTTTAGCATAAATTAATTTGTTTACTTCTCCATATATTGCTTCTTTTGACACATTATATTCATTTGCTATCTTTTCAACATATAGCTCTCTTTCTATACTATTTGTAACATTTGAAAGAATTTTGGCAACCTGATTTAAAAACTTAATCTTATCATTTATATTGTCCAGATTTAGTGATTGTTTTAACATTTTTACCTTAAATTCCACAAGCGAAATTGCCTGTTCTACGCATTTTAAAAATCTTTCTGGTCCGTATTTTATTACATATTCGTCTGGGTCTTTTGCACCTGATATTTGCAATATCCTAACGTCACAACCAATGTTCTGCAATATTTCTAATCCTCTTAATGTAGCTGCTTGACCTGCCCCATCAGAATCATATCCTATTGTAACTCTTTCACTATATCTTCTTAATAAACGTCCTTGCGCCTCTGTTAAAGCTGTCCCAAGTGAGGCAACTACATTTGTAATTCCTCTTTGATATAAAGAAATTGCGTCCATATAGCCTTCTACTATTATAATATTTTTTAATTCTCCTCTTTTAGCTACATTAAGTCCAAAAAGATGTCTACCTTTACTGTACACTATGTTTTCTGGTGAATTTATATATTTAGGCTTACTGTCATCTGTTACCCTACCGCCAAAAGCAATTACTTTATTTCTTGTGTCTTGTATAGGAAACATTACCCTTTTTCTAAATCTATCTATATATTTTCCGTCATCTGTTTTATTTACTAAACTTGATGCCAGTATTTCTTCCTCTGTAAATCCCTTTTGTTTTAAAATTCTATATAATTCATCAAAATTACCAGAATACCCTATCAAAAAGGATTTTAATGTTCTATTATCTAATTTTCTTTTTTTTATGTACTCTTGTCCAATCTTGGACGTTGGCTTATATAGGTTTTGATGATAAAACTCAGCAGCTATTTGATTTATCTCATACACTTTGCTTTTTAATAATGCTGTTTTATTGTCTTCATAATTATTTAATGTTGGTAATTCTATTCCAGCCCTATTAGCTAATATTCCTATTGCTTCCTTAAAATCAGCGTTTTCTATTTTACTAATAAAGTGTATCACATTTCCACCTGCTCCACAACCAAAGCAGTGAAATATCTGTTTATCTGGCGATACAGAAAAAGAAGGTGATTTTTCTTTATGAAAAGGACATAACCCAAAGAAATTTCTACCGCTTCTTTTTAAATTAACATATTGTGATATTACATCTACTATATCATTGCTGTTTTTAATTTCTTCTATCAATTCTTCACTATAACGTACCAATTTTTTCTTACCTTTCCTTTATATATTATTCGACATAAAATAGGTTAATCCTTCCTTTATTTATATATTATTGTTCTTATACCCTTTTATATATTTATTTTTTTTAGCCATAATACTATATTGCTATCACGCAAAAGAAGACGATTTTACGTCTTCTTTCTTATGTTTTATTCTAATATTCAATTAATTAAACATTTGTTGAACTATCATCAAATGGTATAAATTTGCTTACTACATTTTTATTTAAGTCAACTTCTTCTTGTGGTAATTTATTTTCCTCAAATGATAATTCTATTTTATTGTTTACTAAATTTTCAATTTCATCTTGTGAAGCTTGTTCTGCTAAAACTAATTCACTAACTAATATTTGTTTAGCATTACTTAGCATTTTCTTTTCTCCTGTTGATAGGCCTTTTTCTTTTTGTTTAAAACTCAAATTTCTAACAACATCTGCTACTTCATATATGTCTCCACTTTTCATTTTATCCATATTGTCTCTATATCTTTTGTTCCATTTGTCTGACATTGCAGTTTCGTTTTCTTCTAGAACTGCCATAACTTTTCCTGCTTCTTCTTTATCTATAATATTTCTAACTCCAATTTGCTCTGCTTTATCTATTGGTACCATAACCTTTACCTCTCCAGGCATTTTTAGTATGTAATATGATTGATTCTCTCCTAATATGTTCTTTTCCTCTATTGCATCAATTCTTCCTGCTCCGTGCATAGGATATACTATTTTATCGCCTACATTAAACATGTATAATTCTCTCCTTTCTGAAGTTAATAAAGGATTTAGAGTCTCTTATTGAACTACAATACTATTATACAACAAAAAATGGTAAAAGTCAAAACTTTTACCATTTATTTTTTCTATTTGCTTGTTGAGCCAAATCCTCCAATTCTATCTCCCTCTGCGTTATCATTGTCTACTATTAAATATTTTTGAAATATGGCTTGTCCTATTACATCACCTTTTTTTATTATTGTATCCTCTGCTTTTACATTGAAAAATGCAAACATTATATGTCCATCATTGTCTGGATTTTCGTAATAATCACTGTCTACTATTCCTATACTGTTTGCTAGGATTAATCCTTTTTTCTTTGGGTTTGAACTTCTGTTACAAAGCATTAAATATTCATCATCTGGCATATATGCTTTTAATCCTGTTTTTATTAAGGTTGGAGCTTGTCCTAATTTAAAAGATGGTATTATACAATCTTCTGCTGCTTCTATATCATATCCTGCAGAATTTTTTGTTTTTCTTTCTGGTAGGTTTATTCCCTCTTTTTCAAATCCTTTTGCTATTTCAAAACCTCTTATTTTTTTCATTTCTTCCTCCTTGTAAAGTTTATTTGTATTTCTATTTTATCCTATTTATAAATATGTTTTCAATATAAAAGAGAAAAATTTTTTTATTTAATGTATGGCGGGCGATTAAAATCGCCCCTACATAAAATCTGTTTTGAATGTTGGAATTTTTTAGTCTTGTACTGCATAATTATTGCATAATATTTTATCATTTTTTGTGTTTTCGTCTTTATTACTATATATCTCTAACTGTTGGCTAAATAGTTTTCCTTTGGTTGTAAATAAATTTAGGTTTTTACTTTTATTTAACATTCTTCTTACATTCCATAAACCTAAACCATGGTCATTGCTTTTTTCTTTTTTGCTTGTATATCCTTTTTCAAACATTTCATTAATATCTACATCAATGTTTATATAGCTGTTTTCTATTATGACTAAATCTCTATTCATTCTAAAGTCTCTTAGCATTCTAACATTAACTATTTTTTCTTCTGTTTGTTTTGCCGCTTCTATTGCATTATCTAATAATATAGCAAGTATTTTGCATAATTCATAACTCGTTATTTCCATTTTAGTTAAATCGGTCATAACCTCTATATTCATTTTTATATAAATTTCTTGTGCCATATAATATTTGGTTGTCAATATACTATATACTCCCGGATCATTTATAATGTTTGGGTCTAATATTCCCATTTCATTTACTTCTACACACTCATCTAGCATAGTATCACACACTGTTTTTATTTTATCAATTTCTCCTGTTAATACATAACCTGATAATGCTTGTAACATATTTGCATAATCATGTTTAAATCCTCTTATACTATCATACATAATAGATAATGTTTTATTGTATGCTTCTAAATTATGAATTCTTGTTGCTTGTTTTTCTAATTTTACCATTTTAGAAAAGTTGCTTATGCTTATATAAAAATATGCGATTAATGCTATAATATCCATTATAAATATCTCGTATGGAAAGTTTGATATAAATATTGTCATTTCTATTACATTAAAGTAAATAACTATTTCTCCTATAATAGATATTGCTATTAGTGTTGCTCTTTCTCTTTTGTTTAAGTCTTCTCTTATTTTTACCTTTATATTCTTTTTATTTACTATATAGTAAATAATTATTCTACTTATTACTATAAGTATAAAAAGACTAAATTTGTATTTGTAATTATATATACCTTCCATATATATTTTTATATTCTCATAAGTTAAACATAAGATTTTAGAAAATATAGCTTCTGAGAATACTATAATAATAGAATTTATTGTTGCTCCTAATATACATTTTTCAATTTTCTGTTTAAAATATATTTTATAAATTGCTATTTCTGTTAATAAGCATACTATTCTATATGCGTAAATTGGAATTGTCATAGAATATATACATTTGAAAAAAGCTTCTATTATAGTAACTATTGCAATATTCTTTTTGTTTTTAACTTCTACACTAAACAGTTTAATATATATTAATGTATTTGTTAATGCTATTGCTAAAGAAGTAATTATTGTAACTATTAACCATTTTATGAATTCTCCATTTTCTATTATTTTATAAATATCTTGTACTAGTTGCATATAATCCCCCCTTACTGTCTCTGATTTTATCACTGTATCTGCCAATAAGCAACAAAAATCGCTCTCCTTATTTAGAGCTTTGCCTACATTTTTCGACATTTAAGGGGGGATGTTATTTATATTTTTCCTATTAAATCATATTCTTTTACATCTGTAATCTCGCAATTTGTAAATTGCCCTATTTCTAATTCTTGTGTATTTTTTATGTATATCACTTCATCTGTTTCTGGTGCTTCCATATAGCTTCTTGCTACATAATATTTAGAATCAAATGTTTTATTTTCTATTAAAACTTCTAGTTTCTTTCCTATATACTTTTTTAATTTTTGTTCTATTAATTCTTTTTGTAACTGCATTATTTTATTATACCTGCTTTTTTTAGTTGCTGGATGGATTTGCTCTTTTAATTTTTCAGCAGGTGTATTTTCTTCTTTAGAATAGCTAAAAGCTCCCATTTTGTCGAATTTGGTTTCTTGTATAAACTCATATAATTCGTCAAAATCTTCCGTTGTTTCTCCAGGAAAACCTACCATAACAGTTGTTCTTATTATAACTTCTGGTATCTCTTTTCTCAACTTTTCTATCAATTTTCTTATGCCTTCCCCATTGCTTTTTCTATTCATTCTTTTTAAAACATTGTTAGAGATGTGTTGTATTGGTATATCAAAATATTTGCATACTTTTTCATTTTCTTTTACTACTTTTATTAGTTCATCATCAATTGTTTCTGGATAAGAATATAGAAATCTAATCCATTTTATTTCTTTTATTTTAGATATTTCTGTTAGTAATTCTGCCAGTCTTGATTTTCCATAAATATCTGTACCATATTTTGTTGTATCTTGGGCTGTTAGTATTATTTCTTTATATCCGCGTTTTGCTAGTTTTTTTGCTTCTTCTATTATTTCTTCAAATTTTCTGCTTTTTAAAGGTCCACGAATATATGGAATAGCACAATAGGTGCATCTGTTACTGCAACCGTCTGCAATTTTTAAATATGCTGTTGTTTCTCCTGTTGTAATAACTCTGTCCTGCCACTCTTCAAAGTTTACATTTTCTTCTCTTTTTTTTATTAATTCTTGAACTTTGCTCCATAGTGTTTTATATTCACTATATTTTATAAATAAGTCTACCTCTGGAATTTCTTTTTCTAATTCTTGTTTATATCTTTCTACCAAGCATCCCATTACTATTAAATATCTGCATCTTTGTTTTTTATATTCTGCCATTTCTAATATTGTATTTATTGCTTCTTCCTTTGCTGGTTGTATAAATCCGCATGTGTTTATTACTATAATGTCTGCTTTCTTTGGATTGTTTACTATTTCATAATTGTTCTCCTTGAATATACTTATTGTTTTTTCTGTATCAACTAAATTTTTATTACAACCTAATGATATAAATCCTACTTTCATTATTGCTCCTTTTTATTAATCATTGCTCCACATATGTTTTCTTGTCATTTCAAGTAAGTCTAATGGTGTAAATCCTATTACTTGAGTTTTAGATCTATCCTTTTTTAAATTTTCTTCTAGTTCTTTTAATATTTTTTCTTTATCATCTTTATTTTCCATATCTATGTAATCAATTATTATTATTCCACCTATATCTCTTAACCTTACTTGTTTTGCTATTTCTACTGTAGCTTCTTTGTTTACCGTAAATATTGTTTTTGCTAAATCTTTTGTTCCTACATATTTTCCAGAATTTACATCTATTGCTGTTAATGCTTCTGTTTTATCTATTGTTATAAATCCACCACATTTTAGCCATACTTTTCTATTGTCTGCTTTTTCTAATTGAGTTTCTAAATCATATATGTCTAATACTGTTTCTCCTTTTTTCAGTTCTAATTTTATATCAGAATCTATCTGCATATTTTTAATATCTTTTTCAATTTCTGCATATGTTGTTTCATCATTAGCTATTATTCTTGTTAATTCTTTATCTACTAAATCTAATATTAATTTTTCTATTATTCCTTGATTTTTATATATTATTTTAGGTATAAATGTTTTTTGTTTTTTTAAATTATTATATTTTTCTAAAATATTTTGCCATTTTTTTATTAGTTTATCTAGGTCTTCTTTTATTTCTGTTTCATTTTTTCCTTCTGCCGATGTCCTTATTATTATTCCATATCCTTTTGGAACAATGGGTTTAACTATATTTAATAATCTATTTTTTTCTTTTATGTCTTCTATTTTTTTTGAGACTGTTATAAACTCTGAATTAGGCATAAGCACAATATATCTACCCGATATATTCATATGTGTGGAAACTCTTGCACCTTTTTTGCTAGTAGAATCTTTTTTTACTTGAACCAATATTGGCATTTCTGTTCTTATATAGTCTTTTATGTTGTATTTGTTTAATGGTTCATTCTTATTTCCTGTTTCGTTACTTGCTTTAGGCATGACATCTCTTATATGTATAAATGTATTTTTTTCTTTTCCTATATCTACAAATGCTGCTTGCATTCCCAATAATACATTTTGTACCTTACCTATATATATGTTTCCCTCTAGTCTTTCTGCTCCGTCATTTTCTTGATATTTTTCTACTAATCTTCCATTTTCTACTACAACTATAGTTTTATTCCTTTGTTTGTCTACATTAACTAAAATTTCCTGCATTTTTTACAATATTCCCTTCTTATGCTTATTTTTTATTAATTGAATTTATTCATTGCTTTATCTATTCCATTTTTTAAATATTCTATAATTGCATCTTTTGCTTTTTCTATTCCTATTTCTAATTGTTTATATTCTTGTTCATCTTGTATTGGTGTTATTACATAGTCTATTATTTCATCATTGTCTATTGGTCTTCCTATTCCAACTCGTATTCTTGCAAACTGTTCACTTTGTAGTTCATGTACAACTGATTTTGCGCCATTGTGAGTTCCTGGACCTCCCATTTTTCTTATTTTTATTTTTTCCTTTTCTGTATCCATATCATCAAATACTACTAATATATTTTCTAATGGTATTTTATAAAAGTCTATATATTTTTTTATTGATTGTCCACTCAAATTCATATATGTTTGTGGTTTTAACAAGATTACTTTTTCATTTTCTATTATGCCTGTACCGTATATTCCTTCAAAATTACTCCTTGACAATTCTATTTCATATTGTTTTGCTAATTTATTTATTACATCAAATCCCATATTGTGCCTTGTTTTTGAGTATTCTGGTTCAGGATTTCCAAGTCCAACTATTAAATACATTTTTCCTCCTAATTTTTCTACTCTTTTCAATACTTTAACCACTTTATTATACTACATCTACATACTTGTGTCAATTTATCAAAACTGCACGTCTTTAGAAACTGCAACCATTATAAAATATTACAATCAAAAAATAAATTCTTTTATTTACTTGAAATGCTTTTTTTTAAAGTTTAGTCACAAACCTATAATTTTCAGTTTTTTTTTAAATAAAATAATCATATTATATTAAAATTATGCTCTATAGTTTAAAATATATTTTAAAAATCCACTTAGAATTTATATAACATGGTAGTACACTTCTGTCATAAAATTAATATAATAAAAATAAGACATAAACTTATGTCTTTAAAAATATATATTGGTAGAGTCGGTTGGATTTACACCAGCTTTTGCTAACATTTCAAATATTAGCCGTTTTATTTTATATAACTACGACCCCATACATTCCTACAATAGCTTCACTTGAAGCAATAACTTTTGAACGTTCTTCAATTTTTTCTGAACTCCATCCAAATAATTTATAAAATTTTTTCCTCTTTCAATAATTCGTTTTAAAACAATCTCATCAACAGGCAATGGTTCTATCACAATCCCATGATATCCTATAATATCAATTAATTCTGGAAACTCTTTACTTAATAAAGAAAACTCCATATTTTCCGGAACATTTTTCAAGTCATCAAAATTTTCTTTTGGTATTTTTTCACTATTTAAAAATTCATTTATTTTACTATTTAAATTGCTAATCATAAACATTTCCTTTTTTAATACATTATTCTATAACTTTGGGCATTGGTAAATCAAACTTTACGTGTTTAAATATTTCTATATTTTGTTGTTTGCATAATTCTGTATATTTATCATCCCAAGATAATCTAAATGCATCTTCTTGTTTTAATCCTAATCTTTTTACCCAAAATAATACTGTTTCTTCTGCAGTCTTTAATTTGCTTTTGTTTTCTATTTCTAGTGCTATTCCAAAAGGATATTTATCAACAACAATCTCTATATCTTCATTATGAAAAACATTTCTATATCTTTCATATGATTCAATATTTTTCATCTTTATAACATTTTCTAATAAAAACACTAATTTGTCAAATTCTTCGAATTGAAAGTTCACTTCAACTTCTTCTTCTTTATTAACTGCACCATTCAAAGTAGTATTGATTCTTCTTTTCCAACTAATCTTTGACTTAGATTGCTTTGTTTTAATGTTCTTAGAACATCTTACTCTAAATCTTCCATCAATTTTTTTATTATAAAACGAATCTTCTATGCAAGGATGGTCATATTGAGTAGTTAATTCATAAAAACATCCATCATACTTTAATTCATTATATTTTTTCAATTTTTCAATTAATGTTTCATACTTATCAAAGCCATAATAATATCTTAATTCCTCTTCCATTATTTATCCTCCTCATTTAACAAATTAAATATAGCTAACTCTTCATCAACAGCTGTTTTTTCATCTGCAAAGCTTAAATTATAGTCATAATCATCATCTTCTAACTGAATATTAGAAATCATGCTTAACATAGTTTTGTCAGATATATTTGTTATCTTTTTTATGAATTGAAATTTGAATAATATATCATATCAGTGCAAACTAATTCTCCATCATTTATATCTTCTTCATAATTATCAATAAAGAAATTTTTTATTGTTTTTTCGTATTTATAACTTATATTCTTTTTCTAATTTACTGTTTAAATATAATTTGCTTATTACTTTTAATTGTGTTATATTTTCTTCTGAAATATTAAAAGAAAATATTTTTTGGGCTGGTGCCATTACTATATATTTTATTGCGTTTTCTGTTGTTTTTGAGACTTCAATTGCTCCTTTATCTTGTTTACCACAAGCACTACATTTAAATCCGTTATCTTTTAGCGAAAAATATTTTAATTCTTCTTTCTCCCCACAATTTACGCATTTATCTATCACTGGCATAAATCCTAATAGGCATAAAAGTTTTATTTCAAAAATGGATAGTATTAAGTCTAAATTTTTATCTGTTTCGGAAATCATATATAATGTATTTAAAAATAGTTGCAATATTTTATATGTGTTTTGGTTTTCGTCTGTTACATCATTTATTATTTTGGTTATAAGTGCTGCATATTTTAATTTTTCAAAGTCTGTTCTTATATTGTAAAATATTTCTATAATATCACAAGAATTTATATTGTAATTTTGCGAATTATTATACAACATATATTCTCCAAAGCACAAAAATTGAGTTGCTGCCATAAGCACACTTTTTGGTCTTCTTGCTCCTTTGGCAGCACACCCAATTTTTCCATTTGGTGTTAAAATTGTAAGCATTTTATCAAAGTCGTTCATATTGCTTTCTGCTATTATTATCCCCTTTGTCTTCAATATTCCCATATTGATTACCTTCCATGTTTTTTTGTATATTTTCTATTTCTATTAATTCAATAAAAGTATTTACATTTCCTGTGTGCTTAAATGTATTCCAAGCCATTTGTCTTAGCATAAAATCAGCTCCTTCGAGTTTATCTTTTGCATTTTTTTATAATTTTATACTTCTACATTTTAAATTTATTTACAATAGAATCTTTATTTATCCAGTCTTCTTTTACTTTTACCCATACTTTTAAATTAATTTTTGTATTTAACATTTTTTCTAAATCTTGTCTTGCATATGTACTAATTCTTTTTAGCATTTCTCCATCTTTTCCAATTATTATACCCTTATGTGATTCTCTTATACAATATATGGTAGCTTCTATGTTGTATATTGGCTCGCCTTTCATTGTTTTTCTTCTTTTCATTCGCTCTACTTCTACTAATATTCCATGTGGTACTTCATCTCTTAATAGTTTTAATGCTTTTTCTCTTATCATTTCTTCTGCTAATTGTTGCATTGTTTGGTCTGTATATTCTTCTGTATCATAGTATAATGGTCCTTCTGATAAGTTTGTTTCTATTTCATCTAATAGTATTTCTGAATCTTCTTGTTTAGAGGCAACCATTGGTACTATTGTTATAAATTCATATTCATTTTTATATAGTTCCATTGCTCTTGCAACTTGTGCTATGCTTGCTAAATCCATTTTATTTATAACTAATATTGTTTTCTTTTTGGCTTTTTTTATTTTTTCTAATATTATTTTTTCTTCTTCTGATATTTCTTTTGCAAAGGCTTCTACTACAAATACTATTAAGTCAACATCTTGTATAGAAGTTAGTGATGTTTCTATCATTGCATCACTTAATTTACTTTGTGGTTTATGTATTCCTGGTGTATCTATAAATATAATTTGTGAATCTGGTCTATTTACAATGGCTTTTATTGCTTTGCGTGTTGTTTGCGGTCTATTTGCTATTGCTGCTACCTTTTCTCCTACTAATGAATTTATTATGCTGGATTTTCCGACATTTGTCTTTCCTACTATTGATACAAAACCTGACTTCATTTTTTTACCTCCTTGGTCTTTGTCGCGGGCGATTAAAATCGCCCTCTACATTATTATGTTTCAATTTTTACTTATTAGTAAATGTCAATTTTCTATATTATTATACACCTATTTTTTTAAAAAGTTTGTCGAATTTTGTAAATAAATCAATTTTTTTCTCTAAATATTATATTTTTCTTTTCTACTGTATGTTGTATGTAAAAGCTCATGTGCTTTATGTCCACCTGGAACACCTATATATTCACTATATATTTGTTTTAAAATTGGATTTTCATGTGATTTTCTTATTTTGCTTTTTTCGTCTATAGAATACATTGCTTCTGCTCTTTTTCTCCTTACATCTATTGTTCCTCTAATTTTGGAATTTTTAATAGGTTGTCCCCCTCCCATAATGCAACCTCCTGGACAGGCCATTATTTCTACAAATTGATAATCTGCTTTTCCAGATTTTATTTCTTCCATTATTGTTTGGGCATTTCCCAGTCCATGCGCAACAACTACTTTTATATCTCTTTCTCCTAATTTTAGGCTTGCTCTTTTTATGCCTTGTTCTCCTCTTATTTCTTTAAATTCTATTTTTTCCAATTCTTCTCCTGTTAATATTTCTGATACACTTCTAAGTGCGGCTTCCATTACACCACCTGTAACTCCAAATATTGCTGCAGCTCCTGTTGCTTCTCCCATAGGACTATCAAATTCTTTTTCTTCTAGTTGTTCAAATTCTATATTGGCTTGTTTTATCATTCTTGCTAATTCTCTTGTAGTTAATACACAATCCACATCATACATTCCATTGTTTTTCAATTCTGTTCTTTGCCTTTCATATTTTTTTGCAATACATGGCATAACAGATACAACATATATTTTTTCTGCTGGTATGTTATTTTTTTCTGCATAATATGTCTTTAAAAGTGCCCCAAACATTTCATGTGGTGATTTGCAACTTGATAAATACTTTATATTTTCTGGGTAATTAGCTTCTACATATCTTACCCAGCCTGGACTGCATGATGTAATCATTGGCAGGTTCTTATTTTCGTCTAGTCTTTGAATAAATTCTGTTCCTTCCTCCATTATAGTAAAGTCTGCTCCTGTATTTGTGTCAAATACTTTATCAAATCCTAGTCTTTTTAGTGCTGAAACCATTTTTCCTGTTACATTTGTCCCTATGGGCATTCCAAATTCTTCTCCTAATGCTACTCTAACTGCTGGCGCAGTTTGTACTATTACATAAGTTTCTGGATCTTTTAATTTTTCCCATGCCTCTTGTGTTGAATCTTTCTCTTTTAAAGCTCCTACAGGACATGCTTCTATGCATTGTCCGCAAAATGTGCAATTAACATCATTTAAGCTATGGTCTCCTATTGTTGATATGCAGGACTCAAAACCTCTATTTATACAATCAATTGCACCTATTTTTTGTACTTTTTTACATACTGAAACACATCTTCTACATAAAATGCATTTATTAAAATCTCTAACTATTGATGGAGATAAGTCATCTATTTTGTGTTTGTTTTTTTCTCCTTCATATTCTACTCCTGTTACATTAAATTTTACAGCCAAATTTTGCAACTCACAATTTCCATTTCTTGTACATGTTAGGCAATCACGCTGATGGTTTGACAATATTAAGTCTAATATCACTTTTCTAGCTTCTATAACTTCTTTTGAATGTGTTCTTACATTCATTCCTTCTTCTACTTTTTGTATACAAGATGTAGCAAAACCTCTTCTTCCGTCCACTTGTACAATACACATTCTGCAATCGCCAATTTCATTTATATCTTTTAAAAAACATAATGTAGGAATATCTATTCCAACTTGCCTAGCAGCCTGTAATATTGTGGTACCTTCTTCAACTTGTACTTCTTTATCATCTATCTTTAGATTAATCATCTTAATTTACAATCCTTTCTACTATTATTCTAAATTCAAATTATCAACCGATTGCATGAAATGGGCAGTTAGCTACACAAGTTCCACATTTAATACAAATGTCTTTATCTATTATATGTACTTGTTTTGGCTCCCCTGAAATCGCATTAACTGGGCAATTTCTTTTACATATTCCACATCCTTTGCATTTTTGTGGATTTATAGAAATATTTGTTAGTGCTTTACATTCTCCAACTTTGCAAGTTTTATGTTTTATATGGTCTAAATATTCTTCTCTAAAATACTTTAATGTTGACAAAACTGGATTTGGCGCTGTTTGTCCTAACCCGCACACTGCAGTTCTACAAATATTTATTGCTAATTGTTCCAATTTTTCTAAATCTTGTATGTCCGCCTTTCCATCACATATTTTAGTTAATATTTCTAACATTCTTTTTGTTCCTATTCTACAAGGTGTACATTTTCCACAAGATTCGTCTACTGTAAAGTCCAAATAAAACTTTGCTAAATTAACCATACACTTTGAGTCATCCATTACTATTAGTCCACCAGACCCCATCATTGAACCTATTGTTTTTAATGATTCATAGTCTATTGGTGTATCTAAGTGTTCTTTTGGTATACAGCCTCCTGATGGGCCTCCTGTTTGTGCTGCCTTAAAGTCTCTTCCATTTGGAATTCCTCCGCCTATGTCATATACTATTTCCCTTAATGTTGTTCCCATTGGCACTTCTACTAATCCTACATTAACTACATTTCCGCCTAATGCAAATACCTTTGTTCCTTTTGAATTTTCTGTTCCTATGTTTGAATACCAATCTGCTCCATTTAGTATTATTCTAGTTATATTTGCATATGTTTCTACATTGTTTATTAAGGTTGGTTTTCCCCATAGTCCTTCATTTGCTGGATATGGAGGTTTTAATCTTGGTTGTCCTCTTCTTCCTTCTATTGATTCTAACAAGGCTGTTTCTTCTCCGCAAACAAAAGCACCGGCTCCTAATCTTATTTCTATGTCAAAACTAAATTCTGTTCCAAATATGTTATTACCTAGTAGTCCATATTGCCTTGCTTGTTTTATAGCAATATCAAATCTATGTACTGCAATTGGATATTCTGCTCTTACATATATATATCCTTTATTTGCACCTATACTATATCCTGCTATTATCATTGCTTCTACAACAGAATGTGGATCCCCCTCTAATATACTTCTATCCATAAATGCTCCTGGGTCGCCTTCATCTGCATTGCATACAACATATTTTTGCTTTTCCTTTGCAGCTCTTGTTAGTTCCCATTTTTTACCTGTTGGGAAACCTGCTCCACCTCTTCCTCTTAATCCGGAGTTTTTTACTTCTTCTATTACACTTTCTGGTGTCATTTCAAATAACACCTTTTCTAAAGCCTTATATCCATCAAATGCTATGTATTCGTCTATATCTTCTGGATTTATTACTCCACAATTTTTTAGTGCTATTCTTTTTTGTTTTTTATAGAATTGTAAATCATCCAATTTTTTTACAATGCTTCCATCTATATCTTTGCATAATAATCTTTCTACTATTTTTCCTTCTAATATATGTGAATTTATAATTTCTTCACAATCTTCTGGCTTGCAATTAGCATAAAAAGTATCTTCTGGTCTTATTATTACTATTGGTCCTTTAGCACATAACCCAAAACAACCTGTTTGTATAACTCTTACATTTTGTATATTTTTTTCTTCTATTATTTTTTTAAAGTTTTCTATTATTTCTGGGGATTTTGAAGATGTACAACCTGTTCCTCTACATACTAATATATGCTTTTCTCTTGTTGCAGAGTTTAAATTTACTCTTAGGTCTAATTCTTCTCTTTTTTGTTTTCTTATTTGTTCTATTTCTTCTACAGATTTCATATTTTTCTCCTTTTCATTCGTGCACTACACGTTTTTATTTACTCATTAATTCATCTAACACTTCATCCAATTTTTTTACTGTTGCTTTACCATGTACTTCGTTATTTACTGTAAATACAGGAGCTAGTCCACATGCACCCACACATCTTGTAGCATCTATAGAAAATTTTCCATCTGCTGTTGTTTGCCCTACATCTATTTTCAGCCTATCTTTTAATCTGTTTAATATTTGTTCTGAGCCTTTTACAAAACATGCGGTTCCTAAACATACTGATATTGCGTATTTTCCTTTTGGTTCTAATGTAAACCTTGAATAAAAAGTTATTACTCCATACACTTCTGCCATTGGTATATTTAAGTATTTAGATATTTCCAATTGTGATGTTTTAGGGATGTACCCAAATTTTTCTTGTGTTTCGTTTAATATTTGTATTAAATTATCTCTATCTGTAGTATATTTTTCTAATATTTGTACCATATCCTCTTTTATTTGATTTTCTATACATTGGCAATTTTCATTTTCCATATATTTTCCTCTTTTCTTAAATCAAAAAGCAGGATTTATTCTCCTGCCCTTTTTTGTTATTTTTCTGTTGTTTTAGTATTTCCTTCTATCTTTACATTTGCATTTAATGGGCAAATTTGTATAAATGTTTTACCATCATTTACTTTTATTTCGTTACCTTGTAAATCTTTGTATACGGTTTGCGTTGTTCTTGAGGTTTTTTCGCATGTTATTTCTATTGCTTTTCCATTTGTAATATAATATCCTTTTAACTTTCCTATATTTTCAAGTCCTTGTCTGCCTTTGCCCGAACCATCATTTAAACTATAGTTCTCTGCAAATGTTACTATTATATTTTTTGTCGTTATTGTTGTGTCTGTATTCCAATCTACTTGTTTTTTTCCTCTTGAATATCTAACATATTCTTTTTTATCTTCATTATATGTGTATTTTACAGTATTATAATCTGAATATGGAATTGTAATTGTTTCAGCTTCTTTGCCATCTTCTAGTTCAACTTCATCTGCTACATAATTCAACACAGGTTTTTGTTCTGATGTTGTTCTATATTCATTGTTTTCTGCAACCTTTAATATATTTTTTGTACTTATTACCGCATTATGTGGTGCATATTTTTCGCTTACTCTCCAAAAATATGAGCCATCATAATATAGTCCATTTATGTTATTTACTCCCATTGTAGATATATCACTTTCTGCTTGTGGACTCCAACCAAAATGAACATATATTGCATCATTTTCTAATGCATAGTCTAGAAAATAGTGTCTTGAACTTCTAACAGGTCCTATTTTTTCAACATCTTTTCCTTTTAGGACTGCCATCATTCTTGTTTCTCCTCCTTCAACTATTATTTCATAAACCAAATCCGCTTCTAGTAATCCTGCCTGTGGCATTGCATTTATATTATTATCTATCATTACAGCAATTGGTCTATCTTTTCCAGCAAAAGTTGTTGGTAATTTTATTACTTCTTTTTCTGGCTCTTTGTTTTCTTCTACTCCCGCACTTGTTTGAGTTTGTTTAATTTTGTTACCCTGTATAAATTTTATTGCTACTAATACTCCTGCTACTATCATTAATAGTATTAATAAAACTATTAATATCTTGATTCCATTACTGCTTTTTTTACTTTCTTCCATGTTTAATCTTATTCCTTTCCTAAAACTTTAATACATTTATACTTATACTATATATTATAAGAACAATTAAAATGCCCATACAAGCACTAAATATTACTTCAGAAAGTTTATGCTCCTTTGCTTGTATTCTACTTTCCGCTATTAATATTGCCATTACAAGAGATAGTATTAATATTACTGGATTTTGTGTTGTTATCCATATTATTGTATTTGCTGCAAATGCAATTGTAGCATGACCGCTCGGTACAAATTTCTCATTAAATACTTTATGCTTGTTTGTTTTAGAGTATGCTATTATTGCTAAAGTAGCTATCATAGTAATTACTATTGTTGCAAAAGCTAAATGTATAGGGGAATTTGCAACATTTTGTATAAATGCAATACCCATATCGCTTATTTTATCAAAGAACAAAAAATATGCTACTATTATTGCATTTATTGCTGTTATTACTACTCCTCCTGCTGCTACATCTTTCGCAATTTTTGCTTTTGGATGATATACATCTACATATAAATCCACAACAGTTTCTATTGCTGTATTTACCATTTCTGCAAATATTATTAAAATTATTGTAAATAAAAATATTAAAAATTCTGCTTTATTCAAATTAAAAAACAAGCTTATTATTACTACTGCCACAGCTATTATTAATTGCTTTTTTATATTTCCTTGGGTTGTAGTAGCATATATGATACCATTTATTGCATTTTTCCATGCATCTATAAAATTACTGTTTTTAATTTTTTTCTCTTCGGTATTGTTATTTTCTTTATGCTTCGATTTCATTGCTTGTCCTTTCTTATTTAGTTTATTATATTTAATTTGTTTAGTATGTTTTCTTCTTTTTCTCTCATTTCTTTCTTCTCGTCCTCATTCATATGGTCAAGCCCCATTAAATGATAAAACCCATGAACTACCATATATGCTAGTTCTCTTTTAAAACTGTGTTCATATTCTATTGCTTGTTCTTGTACCTTAGGTATAGATATTAATATATCGCCTAATATTGTTTCATATTTCTGTTTTTTTATTGTTGAAATTTCATCTCTTTCATACATTGGAAAAGATAACACATCTGTAGGATTATCTACATTTCTGTATTTTCTATTTATGCTTTTTATATATTCTGGGTTTGTTAATGTTATTGTTATGCTTATATGTTTTCCCAATTCTTCTTCTTTAAAGCATTGTTTTAATACTGTTTTAATAATTTCTTTGTATTCTTCTTTTTCTTCTATTCCTTCTGTAAGAATTTCTATCTGTTCCATTTTACTTCCTCATCTTTATTATTTTCTACACAACTTCTTTGATGTAGAATGTAAATTAATATTTGAACTAAAACTATTTTTTAAATTTTTCATTACCCCTAATTCAACTAGTTTATTTTTATAAAATTTAATTATTTTGTAGTATTTATTTTCATTTAAACTTACTTTTTTCAAATCATTAGTAATAAATAAAATTTCTAATTGTTCATTATATTCTGCATTATTTATACCTTTTAGCTCACTAATTTCTTGATATTTTTTCCAGAACTCTTTGTACTCTTCTCTGTCTGATGGTTTATCCCAATATATTTTGGTTGATAATAACTTTATATTGTATTCTTCTATTAATCTTATCAATAACGAGTATGCTTTTTCTTGTTTTCTGATAACTTTAGTATCCACTATTAAGCTTCTTATATCTTTTAATAATTTAATGTAACATTGTTCGGCTACGATTAATGGTAAACTATGTGTAAATAATTTTCTGCTTATGCTTAAAAGTATCATGTTTTTTTCTATATTATCATTTTGATCTAGCTTTCCTACTGCAAATTTCTCGTAATTATTATAGTCCTCTAATATTTGCGCATATTCTTTTGATTTATCCTGTTCAAATTTTAAAGGCATAATATTTGATATGTATTCTTCTACTGTTGAGAAAATTTTATTATATGTTTCTTCTTTTGTTCCATATGTTAGGTTGTCTGCTAACTTTATGGAATAATGCTTTAATAATCCTTTATATAAAACTTCCATTTCTTTTAGATAGAATTTTTTATATTTTTCTAATAGTTTTGGTTTTTCACTTCTTTTTATTGATTGATAATCTAGTTCCAATAAATATATTTGTTTTCTGTATTTATATTCTAAATATTCGCTATCTTTTAAATGTATTACTGTATAGTATTTTGATAATGCATTTTTTTCAAAATCTGTTGCCGTATCATTTTTAACTTTTTTATATATTGAATCCATTATATGCTTATCTACTGCTTCTAAATATAATGCATATACGTCTTCAAACTTTTTCTTTATTGCTTCTTTTTTTTCTACGTTTTCTATATCTTCTAATGTGTTTTCATATGTTTTTAGTACATTATTTCTTTTAATAGAAATAAGCATACTATTTATTCCTACTTGTGTTGGTATAATTATTTTTGTTAATGTATTTGTTAGCTTTGAGAAAAATGTTTTCTCCGAATCATAAACTCTTAAGCTTCTTTCTTCCATATTGTGTTCCTCCTTTTAAAATACTATTTTTTCTTTTGTCCCAATATCTTCAAGCACCTCATATGTAACTTCTACTTCTATATATTCATTTGTAGTATTTGTATTAATTTGTGTGCTTAATATATTATTCAAGTCTTCTATTTGTTCATTTAATTTGTTTTTTGCGTTTTCTATGCCTATGTTTTTTGCTTCTTCCATACTATAAGTTATATCTGTTATATTTACTTCTGTATTGGTGGTTTTTATTAACTCTATTGGCAAGTAGAAATTGGCAAATAGTTTTAATTTTTTATTCGTCTCTATTGTATCATAATTTTTAAATTTTGAAACCCTTTTATTAAAATTTATTTTAAATTTATTTAAGTTTAGGGAATATCTATTTTCAACCTTCCCTGTCTGTTCTTTTTTTTGTTGATTGAAATATACTTTTTCTCTTTGTGTATACCATACTTTTCCTTTAACAGTGCCTGTTGCGTGTACATATCTTGTTCCTGTAAATTTTCCCTCTAACCAACCTTCTATTAATACAGTACCTTTTTTTACTAGGTCTCCTTCTTTTACTACGGGAGTACCATTTTGGGCACTTATTTTTTCTATAACTGCCTCTTTTGTTGCAATAATATTACAAAATTCTTCTTCATTTATAATATCTGGCTTAGGAGTTGCTTCTATTATTTTTATAAGTGCATTAGTACCTTTTAGTTCTATGCCCACCCAGGCTAAATCATTTCTTTCCAATCTTAATTTATTTATTATTTTTTTTGTATCTATTTTATTTTTTAGTTCTCCTACTTTCAATCCATTTTCGTTTGCAATTATCATTATTTCTTCTACATTAATTTTTTCATTTCCAACTATTTCTACATTCCACACAAATTTTGACAAAGCAATTACTGATATTATTACTATTGCCAATCCAACTGCAAATATCTTTCTCTTTTTGTATTTATTAAAAATAAAAGGCAAACCTTTTTTACCTTCTATTTTTATTTTACATTTTGTTTTCTTACATATTGCTTTTAGTTTTTTGAAATCTCTTATCCCTACATTTGCATAAATAATAGTTGTTTTATCTCTTTTTAAATTCCATAAAAGTATTTTTTGTTTATTACATATATTTATAAATTTTTCTATAAAGTATCCTTCTACAAAAATATTTACATATCCAACTATATAATAAAAAATAATTTTAAAGTACACTAAGTTTTCCCCCTATTCATCTACCATTCTTTCTAAATCTATACTTTCAATCTTACCTGTAACCAATAATTCGTCTGGCGTCATTTCATTTAATTTTAGTTCAAATCCATTTACATTTATTATGCCAATTTGCGTACCAATTCTAATAAAAAAGTCCTGATATTCTAGTATTATTTTATAGTTTTCTATAAGCATTTTATTAAAACCCATATTTACTATTCTTGGCTCATTTGTCGAAATTTCCTTAGGTATTTCTAGTAATCTGTTTAATCTACTCTCTTTTTTTATTTGCTTTTTTCTCACTTGAAAACTCATTCCTCTCCACTGTATAATTATTATCTTTCAAATTCATCCAAACTTTTAAATTCATATCCCATCTTCTTTATTTCTTTTATGCAATAATCCAAAACATTAACATTATCTTTAGAATTACCATGTAATAATATTACAGCACCATTATGAATATTCTTAAGTATTTTTTCTTTTGCATATTCTTCTCTTCCTTGTTTCTTTTCGTCCCAATCATCATATGCAAAAGACCACATTACTGTCTTATACCCTAAAGTGTTAGTGAAATTTACCGTTCTTTCACTATATTCTCCTTTAGGTGGCCTTATATATTTCATTTCATAGCCATATTTTTCATATATTGTTGTATGTAAGTTCATAACCTCTGATTTAATTTGTTCATCTGTTAAATCTGGCATACTTTTATGGTTTACTGTATGATTACCAATAATATGACCATTGTCTATCATTTTTTTTACCAATTCAGGTTGTGTATTCACATAATGAGCAGTTATAAAGAATGTAGCACTAACCTCATTCTTTTTTAGAACTTCTAAAAATTTTTCTGTATATCCTGCCTCATATCCTTCATCAAATGTCAAATACACATATGGCTTGCTTGCATTGCCCATACAAATTCCTTCATATTTTTCTAGGATTCTTTTATTATTAGCTCCTAAATCTGGCTGTTCGTGATTATCATTTCTTCTTATTCCCCACCCAATCTTTGTATTGCTTAAAATTTCTGCATTTGTAACCACACTTGACTTTTCATCTTTAGTTTTTATAACAGCAAAAGCAAATATTAATACAAATAATATACTTAATGCTTTATATATAATATTTTTATTTTTTATCATTTGGATTACTCCTCTCCTTTTTAGTAATTTCTTCGAAGTGCAGGCGATTAAAATCGCCCCTACATTTTTCATAGATTACTTTACACTATTCTCTCGCAATTTTGCACTTATTATTTAATCTTATGAATAAAATTAAAAATTATTCTTTTAAGTTTCCACAACAGCAAAAATCGTATTTTGTGTATTATAATTAATAATAAGGTTTAATACTATTGAGATAAGTAACAAAAAAATAACTAAAGATTTTTGTTCTTTAGTTACCTCTACTATCCATTTTAATTTTTCTTTCACATGCGCTTTATATTAATTCTCTCTTTTTTTTACTAGTAAATCAAATATATTTATATTTAACTTGCCTCATTATAACTTCCAGACCACTTGTTTCTATTTACATTATAATATCTTGAGCTATTAGTGTTAAGATCCCTATATTCAACATTGATTACAACAAGATCTGTGTTTATATTGTTTTGCTTTATGAAGTCTTTCCATCTCTCAGTTGTTGTTTTTTCTTCATATGTGTTTGTGTTTATTTTTTTGTTAATCATAACTTTAATAGTATTATTATAACTTATATTAATTTTATCATTATCATAGTATTTATAAAGCTGTTGTTGTATTTTTACTTTTATATTTTCTAATACTTCTTTTGAGATACCATTTTTATTGTAATCTAAATAAAAGTTTTTTATATCAAATGATACAAAAGGAATTTCCATATTTTCAAAATAATATTTAACTTCAACTTCATATGGAAAATTCAAAAAAGCTTTTGTACTTTTTATCTTCTTCCATTTAGCTATTTCTCCACCATAATCAGATTGATTTCCATAATTGAACACCGGTTGATTTTCAAATTTGTATCCACCTAGCTTTACAATAGCATAATTATAATACCAATAAAATTCTGCATCAGGGTAAACTTTACGAATTTCATAACCAATAGAATTGCTAATATATTCATCTTTTTGTTTGATTTCTTTCTTTTCTTCATTATTTTTATAAAATGATATTCCAATTGGCACACTTGCAACACCAACTGTTAATATTAAATACCCAATAACTACAAATTTAGCAATTGGTTTTAACATTATATTTATATGAATAATACTACCAATTACCATAACAGGGAAAAATACATAAATTGAATAACCCATTAACATCGCTCCAAATATGCCGAGCCATTAGTGTATCTTGCAAGGATGCTAAATATCCTAATAGTATTGGAATTCCTACTACTAAATATGTAATTCCCGCAATCTTCCATGTTTGTTTTGAAAATATCTTTTTAATGTTAATCCATCTCCTTCATCTTATTTTTCTTGTAATCTAGTATGTTTTTCATCAGTAAGAATAGGTTTGTCCCTACACATTATTTGTATAGAATTAATACCTACATTTTTCTCTTATTAACTCATATTGTATAATAAAATTCAAAATTTTTCAATATTTCTACTTATTTGTATTTTATGTGTTATAATTAATAATATTGTTAGGAGGAGATAGATTTGTTAAATTGGTTAGCTCGCACTGAATTGTTAATTGGTAAAGATAATATAAATAAATTAAAAGATTCTACTGTTGCCATATTTGGGTGTGGTGGCGTTGGTTCTTATGTTGCGGAAGGCTTGGTTAGAAGTGGAGTTGGTAATATTGTTTTAATAGATAGTGATATGGTTGATATTACTAATATTAATAGACAATTAATTGCTGATACAACTACTATTGGAATGGCTAAAGTTGAAGTAGCTAAGAAAAGATTATTAAACATAAATCCAGATTTAAATATTAATGTTTTTGAAGAATTTTATAGTTCTTCAACTAACGACATTTTAGTAAAAAATTATGACTATATAGTTGATGCAATAGATACTGTCACTTCTAAGATTTTGTTAGTAGAAACAGCAAAAAGCAAAAATATTCCCATTATTTCCTCAATGGGAACAGGAAACAAGCTTGACCCTACTAGATTTGAAGTGTCTGATATTTCTAAGACTTCTGTATGTCCTTTAGCTAAAGTAATGAGAAAAGAACTTGGTATTCGAGGAATAAAACATTTAAAGGTTGTTTATTCTAAAGAAATCCCTAACAGATTTAATAAAGACGAAAGCTTAAAAAGAACACCTGCAAGCATTGCTTTTGTACCATCTGTTGCGGGACTAATTATTGCAGGAGAAGTAGTAAAAGATTTACTTGGCCCAATTGGGTACAGTCCCTAATTGGGAAAACAGGACATTGGGGGACTGTCCCTAATTGGGTCAAGTCGGAGTGGGAGAGATTATGAAAGAATTAGTTGTTGAAAATAAGTATAATTGTAAAAAATTAGTTCCTTTTTTGTTAGATAATTTTGATGGTTTATGTACTAACACCATATATAAAGCTTTACGAAAAAAAGATATTCGTATTAATGATATAAAAGTAAACTCTAATGTATTTTTACAGACTGGTGATTCTGTTAAAATATTCATTTCTGATGAATTTCTTTTTAAGCAAAATCATTGTAATTTCAACAAAGTATATGAAGATGATAATATTCTAATTATAGATAAACCTGCCGAAATAGAAGTTACTGGCTCTAATTCTATAACTTCTATTTTAAAAAGGCAGTATGCCTATATTGAACCTTGTCATAGGTTAGATAGAAATACTACTGGTTTATTAATCTTCGCTAAAAACAAAGATGCTTTAGATATTTTATTACAGAAATTTAAAAATAGAGAGATTGAAAAGCATTATAAAGCAATGGTATATGGAATACCTAATATTAAAAGTCAAACATTAGAGGCTTACCTGTTTAAAGATAATAAAAAAGCTCTAGTATACATTTCTGACACACCTCAAAAAGGATATGTAAAAATAGTAACGTCTTATAAAGTATTGGAAAAAAATATTGAAAAAAATTATTGTATTTTAGACATACAATTGCATACTGGGAAAACACACCAAATACGTGCACATTTAGCTCATATTGGTTATCCCATAATTGGAGATGGAAAATATGGAATAAACAAAATTAACAAGCAGTTTGGATATAAAACACAACAGCTTTGCAGTAGTTATATTAAATTTAATTTTAAAACAGATGCTAAAATTCTAAACTACCTAAGTAATAAAGATGTGTCACTTTTGGACCGTACCTAAAGTGACACTAAAATACGTTTACTATTTTTAATGAATTTTTTTCTTTTATATGTTCTAGAATAAATGTGCATCTTTCTAGGTTTTCTATTGCCATTGCATAGTTCTGGACTTCTATATCTGCTTTTGCTTTTACTATTTCTGTATCAACTTTTTCTAATTCATTATGTTCTATATAATATGCTAATTTTTCACTATATTTTTCCCATGCTTTTTCTATATTGTTTAATTTTTGTTGAATATCATCTTTGTTATTCTTTACACTTTCTGTTAACAAAAATATTTCTCTGCTAATTTCTGCTACAGTTTTTGTAGTAAATTTGTGTGTTAATATATCTCCTATTATAATTAATAATATTATCAATACTATTATTACTGCCTCTCTATACATTATTTTTTGCCTCCCTTACTTTTGCCTTGGCAAAACATTTGCCCTTTTCCGTCCAATGTTACTAGTAACGCTTCTTCTGGTTTTATATTAAATTTGCTTACCTGTTTTCTTAGCCATTCGTAGTTTTTACCTATTATTTTTAGATTTTCATGCATTACTTTACCATCTATTACCAAATCATACGGTATTCCTTCATAATCTGGCTGAATGTTAAAATCTGCTGGTGTTGTGTTCCTTTTTTCTGGTTTTTGTATTACAGTTACTTGTCCACTTGTTTCTAATATTGCATATTCAATATCACCTATATTTACTATGTTATTGCCTCTTAGTCTTTCTTCTAATTCGTTTACCGTAAATCTTTCTTTTCTCAAAACTTTTTCATCTATTTTACCTCTATATATTAAAATTGATGGTCTTCCACATATTATTTCTCTTCCTCTTATGCTTTTAATATTTATAATTGATATTACTAAATGCATAACTAACAACCCTAATATAGGAATTATTCCATTTGTTATTGGTATTCCTGTATCTGCCATTGGTATTGATGCTAAATCGGCTATCATTATAGATATTGCCAATTCAAATGGTTGCAATTGGCCTATTTCTCTTTTTCCCATAAGTCTCATAACAACTAATACAATTATGTATAAAATAATTGATCTTATAAATGTAATTATCATTTTAATTTTTTCCTTTTTCCAAATTTGTTTATTTTACTAATATTTTTAACCAAAAAAAATATATTATTCGCATTTTTGAATAATATTTTTTTTTTAGTTAATAATAAAATTATAAAACCATAAAATTGGTAAGATTTTAATAGGAGGTTTTAGTATGTCAACAAATAATGCAAACGTTAATACTCAGAATGGCACAAGTACTGCTTGGCAAATAATAGGTAGATTGATTACTGCTGGTGTAGTTCTTGCAATTACTGCATTTTTTACGCCTGGTTTTAGAATTAATAGTTTTTGGGCTTTAGCCGCTGCTGCAATAGTTCTTACTATTATTGATTATTTAATAACAAAATTTACAGGACTACATGCTAGTTCATTTGGAAAAGGTTTTGTTGGATTTGTGCTTTCAGCAGTAGTTTTATATGTTACACAATACTTTGTCGCTGGTTATACAGTTTCTTGGATGGCCGCAATAATAGGTGCTATAGTTTACGGAGTAGTTGATTATTTATTGCCTGGAGATCAACAATAAGAAAAGTGGCTTTGTTAAATGTGCATTTTGCTTTGCCACATATGCATTTTTTAAGGATGCCATTCACATTATAGTTGGCATCCTTTTTTCTATTTTTTCCAATTTTCTTTATTTGTTTGTCTTTCTCTTGCAATTCCCAATGCATTGTCTGGAACATCTTGTGTAATTGTTGAACCTGCTCCTATCACTACATTACTTCCCACTTTGACTGGCGCAACAAAGTTTACATTAGAGCCTATAAAACTGTTATCTCCAATTATTGTTTTATGTTTGTTTACCCCGTCATAGTTACAAGTAATTGTACCACATCCTATATTACATTTTGTGCCTATTTCGCAATCTCCCATATATGATAAATGTGGAACTTTGGTGCCTTCTGCTATTATTGCTTTTTTTATTTCAACAAAGCTTCCTATTTTTACTTTGTTTGCCAATTTACATCCTTCTCTTATATATGCATTAGGTCCTATGTCGCAGTTCTCCCCTATTGTAACTCCTGATTTTATAGTAGTGTTTGGATGTATTATTGTATCCATTCCTATTTCTACATCATCATATATATATGTAGTATTCATATCTTCTATTGTTACACCATTATTCATGTGCATTGTGTTAATTCTTATTTTTAGTATTCTGGTTAACATCTCTAATTGTAATTTTGTATGCAAACTTAAAATTTCTGTATTATCCTCTACTAATACTCCTCCAGTTTTTAGTCCTTTTGTGTTCATCATTTTTATAACATCAGTAATATAATATAATCCCATGCTACTTTTTTGCAATTTTCCTAATATTTCTAATAATTCATTTATTTTAAAACAATACACTCCTGCATTAACTTCTAATATACCTTTTTGTACCTCTTCCAAATCCGTTTCTTCTATTACTTCATATATTTTATTTTCTTTTCTTATTACCCTGCCATATCCCTTTGGCTCACTTATAATGCCTGTTAGTATTGTAGCTACTTCATCTTCTTTTATAGATTTATCCACAATTTTTTGTATAGTTTGCTCTGTAATTAATGGGATATTTCCATTTAATATTAAAACTCTACCCGATTTTTCTTCTAAATATGGTATTGCTTGCATTATTGCATGACCTGTTCCTAAACATTGTTCTTGATATATGTATTTTACTTCATCTTTTAATATTGATTCTATTTCTTCTTTATTTTCTCCTACTACTACACCAACCTCTTCTATACCAGCTTTTTTTACTGAATTAACAACTCTTTTTATTACTTCTTTTCCATATATAGTTTGTGCTAACTTTGATTTTTTAGATTTCATTTTATCATCTGTACCTGCTGCCATTATTAATGCTGTTATATTATTCATTTCTTAATCTTCCTTTCATTTTATTATTATATAATTTTGTAGCTGTTTCTGGGCTGTCTACACCTTGCGCATTTTTTATTGGTGCAAATTCTTCTTCTCTTTTAACCCTTAAAACAGTCATATTCTCATATCTTTCAAATGCATCAAATATAAATGCTTCAAACTTGTATGCATTTGGTTCTACTGGTTCAATATAATTGTTTTCTTCATCTAAATAAGATGCTTTTTTTAGTGCAGTATGATATGGTAACTTTACATTTGACAAATCTTCTAATACTTTTATATTAAACAAATGATTTAATATATTTGCATCTCCAAATATTAAATTTCCATTTTCATCTACTTTTTCTGCCATTTCCTTTGGTAATTCTGTATACTCTATTACTTTTGTTTTTCCATTTACTTTTCCAAATACACCTACCTTTTCTTGTGCATTTGCTTTTACAACAGATTTTGATCCTATTAGATTATTTTGTTTAATAGTAAGTCCTATTAATATTGGATCTGCTATATTTAACAATACATTATCTATTCCTCCTACAGAAATCCATTCTACTCCTTTTTGCTTCATGTCTGCTAAAATACCATTTTTATTTATTGCTTCATATATTCCGCCATTTCCATCTGATGCTTCTTTTATGCAACCATCTTTGTCTAGTAAAATTTTACCCTCTGTTGATATTAATGGAAGCTCTCCTTGCATAAATAGTTTTATGTCTTTACTTGGGTATCCAAAATAATTATGCTTTTCTAGAAATTCTTTTGTTTGATTGTTGTTTTCCCTACTTGTCATTACATACCACGGAATAGTAACTCCATATTTTTGTTTTATTTCTTTTAGCGAATCTACAAGAATTTCAAATAAATATTTTTCTCCTATTTCTAAGTTTAATTTGTATGTACCTTTTGGTCCTATATGTCCTAGTCTTGTTCCTTGTCCTCCTGCCATTGTTACTACTGCATATTTACCGTTTTTTATAACATCATTTCCTATTTTTTCTAGCTCGCCATATTCTTCCATAGATAGTTTATCTTTTTCAACATATCCTATTCCTTCAAAATATTTTTCTAGTATAGGAGTATTTTTCTTTGTGCCTTTGTATAATTTCATTATTTCATCAAAATCAATTTTGCATATCTGTCCTCGCAAATTTTCATTGTTGTCCAGCCTTTTTGTTATATGTTGCTGCCCCATTTGATTTAACTTTTCTATTATTTTATCTTCCATATGCACCATCCTTTATATAAGATATTCATATTTTATCACATTGGTTATTTTCTTGCAAATTTTTTTGCATTTTAGTCATAACTTAAAAATATTCTAATATAAATTAAATAAAGTTATTTTGTACAAACATTTTTAAGGGGGTTAATTAATTAATGGAAGATAATTTAAAATTGTATCAAGATATAGCTAACCGTACAGATGGAGATATTTATGTTGGTGTTGTTGGACCTGTTAGAACTGGCAAATCTACTTTTATTAAAAATTTTATGGACTTATTAGTAATACCAAATATAAATAATGAATACAAAAGAGAACGTGCAAGAGATGAATTACCTCAAAGTGCTGCTGGCAAAACAATAATGACAACTGAACCCAAATTTATTCCAAATGAGGCTGTTGAGATAACTGTTGGGGATAACCTAAAATTAAAAACTCGTTTAGTAGACTGTGTTGGTTATCTTGTGAATAACGCAATTGGTTATTTGGAAGATGATATGCCTAGAATGGTAAAAACACCTTGGTCTAACGAAGAAATTCCTTTTGAGCAAGCTGCAGAAATAGGAACTAGAAAAGTTATCCAAGAACATTCTACCATAGGAATTTTAATAACTACTGATGGCACAATTACAGATATTCCTCGTCAAGATTATATTGAAGCAGAAGAGCGAGTTGTAAGAGAACTGAAAGAAATTAACAAACCTTTTGTTATTGTTCTTAATACAGATGATCCTTCTTCTGATTATACTAGAGAATTGGCTCAAAAATTGGAAAAGAAATATGAAACACCAGTATTGCCTACTGATTGTTCTCGTTTAAATTTAGATGATATTAATAATATTTTCGGCAAAATATTATATGAATTTCCTATTGAAACATTAAATATTACTTTTCCTAAATGGGTAGATGGTTTAAATAGCGAACACTGGCTAAAAGCAGAATTATATAAGGAAATAAAAGAAGCATTTGCAAATATTAGTGTGTTAAAGCAAATAAATAGTGGTATTGATAAATTGCAAAATACTGAAATAATAACAAGAACTATATTAGACGAAATTAAATTAGGAGATGGCAGTGTAAATATTTCCATAAATTTAATGGATGAATTGTTCTATAAGGTCCTAACAGAAATTTCCGGAGTTGATATTTCAAATGAAGGTGATTTATTCTCTACAATAACCGAATTTGCTAATACTAAAAAAGAATATGATAAAATTGCATATGCTTTAGAAGAAGTCAAAGCAAAAGGATATGGTATTGTAACACCTTCCATAGATGAATTAATTTTAGAGGAGCCAGAAATGGTAAAACAGGGTTCAAGATTTGGCGTAAAATTAAAGGCAAAAGCACCTTCTATTCACATGATTCAAGCAAACATAGAAACCGAGGTTTCTCCTATTGTAGGAAGTGAAAAACAATCTGAAGATTTAGTAAATTATCTACTTTCTGAATTTGAAAATGACCCTAAAAAGATATGGGAATCCAATATATTCGGAAAAAGTCTACATGAACTTGTTAATGAAGGTTTGCAAAATAAATTATCTAAAATGCCAGAAGAAGCGCAAGGTAAACTTCAAGAAACTCTTGAACGTATAGTAAATGAAGGCAGTGGCGGATTAATCTGCATAATACTTTAAAAAGAGCTCTTCAATAGCACTTTGGTGTTATTGAAGAGTTTTTGTAATCCTTTTGCATTATAGTAAATAATTATTTTATGCTGTGCCTCTTGGTTGATAATTTGTTGCAAAATGTTATGCTTCTATTTACAAAATCTATGCTTTCCAATTGTTACTGTCATTGGTCTTGACCATATCCATTTATTTGTTGCTGTATTTGGGTTAAAGTAATATATTGCACCATATGATGGATCCCAACCGTTTAGTGCATCTTGTGCTGCTTTTTTTGCTGTACTATTAGGCGATAAATTTATTTGCCCATCATCAACAACATTAAATGCCCCTCTTTGATATATTACTCCTGCTATAGTGTTTGGAAATGAGCTACTTTTAACTCTATTTAACACTACTGCTGCAACAGCCACTTGTCCCGCATATGGTTCTCCTCTTGCTTCTCCATATACCAACCTTGCAAGTAAGTTAACATCATTTGAATTCGTACTAGAACTTCCTGTTCCTGTATTGCTATAGATCCCCATTGCTCGCAAGGTTTTAGTTCCTGCTATTCCATCTGCTGTAAGCCCATTTTTTGATTGAAACCATTTTACCGCAGCCAATGTTTTGCTACCATATACACCATCTACTGCCCCTTTATAATATCCCCATCTTTTTAATTTTGTTTGAATTTGTGTTACTTCTGAGCCTGTAGATCCGTATCTTGAAGTTGCCTGTACATTAGTCGTTCTAAAAAATACATTATACGAAATAAACATTGTCATAACAAAAATTATTGCTATTATTGATAATATCTTTCTTTTATTTTTCAACATAAAAACACCACTTTTAAAAATAATTTACTTTAAAATTATTTTGTCCTAAAAGTGGTGGTTTATTCATAATTATTTAAAATATTCCTATTATGTTGCCATTTTTATCAATATCTATATTTTCTGCCGCAGGAATTCTTGGTAATCCTGGCATTGTCATTATTTTACCTGTTATTATTACTATAAATTCAGCTCCTGCTTTTAATACTACATCTTTGATATGTATATTAAATGGGTGTATACATTCTAAGTTTTTTGGATCATCTGAAAATGAATATTGCGTTTTAGCAATACATATTGGTAAGTTTCCATATCCCATTTTTTCTATCTTTTCTATTTTTTCCTCCGTATTTTCTAAATACTCTATTTTAGAAGCTCCATATATTTTTTGTGCTATTGCTTCTATTTTTTCTTTTACCGTCATATTTAATTCGTATGCATAGTTGAAATTGCTTTCTTTCAGCGTTAAATCAGCTATCTTATTTGCTAAATCAACTGCTCCTTCTCCACCTTTTTCCCAACTCTCAACTAAACTTAATTCTATTCCTTTTTCTTGTAATTTTCGTTTTAGGAATTCTATTTCTTTTATTGTATCATGGTTATATTTATTTATTGCTACAATTACATTTACTCCAAAAACATTTTTCAAATTTTCTATATGTCTATATAAATTATTAAGTCCTTTTTCTAAATATTCTATACTTTCGTTCTTTATATTTTCTTTATCCATTCCACCATGATATTTTATTGCCTTTATTGTTGCCACACATACCACAGCATCTGGTTTAATATTGGCATTTCTACATTTTATATCTAAAAACTTTTCTGCACCTAAATCTGCTCCAAATCCTGCCTCTGTTATTACATAATCTCCTAATTTTAGCGCCAACTTGGTAGCAATTATGCTATTACATCCATGTGCAATATTAGCAAAAGGTCCCCCATGAACTATTGCTGGTGTTCCTTCTATAGTTTGCACTAGGTTAGGTTTTATTGCATCTTTTAATAAAACTGTTAGCGCACCATCTGCTTTTAAATCCCTTGCAAAAATCGGGTTATTCTGTTTGTTATATCCTATTATTATATTTCCAATTCTTCTTTTCAAGTCATTTATATCAGATGCCAAACATAAAATAGCCATAATTTCTGAGGCAACAGATATATCAAATCCATCTTCTCTTGGTATTATGTTTTTCTCTTTTGATAGTCCTGTTTCAATTTTTCTTAATTGTCTGTCGTTTAAGTCCATACATCTTTTCCATACTACTTTTTCAAATTCCAACTCATTGCCATAGTAAATATGGTTATCTATCATTGCAGACAATAAATTATTTGCAGATGTTATTGCATGTATATCTCCTGTAAAATGCAAGTTTATATCTTCCATAGGAGCTATTTGACTATACCCTCCACCTGTTGCTCCACCTTTAATTCCAAAAACTGGTCCTAATGATGGCTCTCTTAAAGCTAATACTGTTTTTTTTCCAATTCTATTTAATCCATCTGCCAATCCTATTGATATTGTTGTTTTACCTTCTCCCAATGGCGTTGGATTTATTGCGGTTACTAAAATTAATTTTCCGTTATCTTTTTTTTCTAATTTTTCATATAACTTGCAGGAAATCTTTGCTTTATATTTACCATACTGCTCTATATATTCTTCGTCTATTCCTAACTTTGTAGCAATTTTAGTAATATTTTCCAACTTTGCTTTTCTTGCTATTTCTATATCCTCCATAATAGCCTCCCACAAAAAATTTGTCGCAATGAGGACAAATTAAAACATTAATCCTGATATTATTCCTATCGCTGCTCCAACAAATACTTGTACTGGTGTATGTCCTAAGGTTTCCACAAGTTTTTCTGAAACTTGCTCTTTTGTTAATCCTGGTGTATTAACAATTTTATTTAATATTTTTGCTTGTTTGCCTGCAGCTCTTCTTACTCCTGTAGCATCATACATAACAACAAATGCAAATATTGTTGCTATTCCAAACATTGGCGAATTTAATCCTTCACTTTTTCCTACCATTGTTGCTAAACTTGTAACAACTGCAGAATGTGAACTTGGCATTCCCCCCGCACCTAATATTCTTTTAAAATTAAATTGCCTAGTTGTTATTAAATCTGAAATTAATTTATATGTTTGTATTAAAAACCATATTATAAATGGCACTACAACATATTTATACTCAATTATAAAATTCATTATCCCCTTACTCACTTTTTATTCCTCTTCCGCTGTAAAATTTTCTTCTTGAAGCTCTCCATCTTTATTTATTAAAATAGAAATTCGTTTTTCCGCATCTTCTAAGATTTTAGTACATTTTTTTGAAAGTTCCATACCTTTCTCAAACTTTTTAACAGATGTATCTAAGTCCAACTCGTCATTTTCTAACTCATTGACTATATTTTCTAATTGCTTTATTGTATCCTCAAAATTATCTTTCATCTCACAGTTCTCCTATCTTTCTTTTACCATTTCATTTTCTACATCAACTTCATAAAAAGCTAATGTTTTTGAAGTGATAGAATCATTGACTGTTACAATATAGTTTCCCCTTGAATTAATTGCCATGTTAGAAAAATACACACCTTCTGTACTTCCCCATTTTTTCTTTACCAATTCTATGGCTTTATCCTCTTTACTTGATACTGTTCCATTTAGTACTTCTGTATTATTATTGGCTTTTTCTTCATTATTTTCTTCATTTTCGTTTTTGTTATTTGATTCATTTATATTTTCAAACAATTTGTTTGTATCTAATCCTTCATTTGGTCCGTCTGTATTGTTTTGCTTTGCTTGTTCCATATTTATAGGCTTTACTTTTATTATGTCATAAACAAAATATACTATTACAAATACTAATATTGCAATTAATATAGTAATTAAACTATTTTTTATTACTTTATTCATTTTTAATCACATTCCTTACTTAATATTTTTGCATTTACTATTCCGTCATATAATTTTATATTAATTTCATCTTCTTTGTTCAAATTTTTGACCGATTTTATAGTTTTTCCATTTAAAGTAATTATGCCATATCCTCTTGTAAGTGTTTTTAGAGGGCTTAATCCATCTAATTTCGTTAGTAAATTTAATGTTTTTGACTTTTCTTTTATATATCTTTTTGTTATATATCCTTCTAGTTGCTTTACCTTTATATCTATTAGCATATATTTTTCGTTTATTCTCTGCAAAGGCATTTTAAAAGCTTTACTATTTATACATTTTTCATACCTTAGTTTCATTATTTGCAATTTTCTACTTAAAGCTATTTTCTGCCTATTTTCATACTCTTTTAATTTAGTAATTACGTCTTTAATATTTGGAACAGCCAATTCAGCTGCTGCCGAAGGTGTAGGTGCTCTTAAATCTGCCACAAAATCTGAAATTGAGAAGTCAGTTTCATGTCCTACCGCAGAAATTATTGGTATTTCAGAAGCAAATATTGCTCTTGCTACTATTTCTTCGTTAAATGGCCATAAATCTTCTAAAGAACCTCCTCCTCGCGCTAATATTATTACATCACAAAGTTTGTTTTCATTCATTAAATTTATTGCTTTTACAATTTTTTCTGCTGCTCCTTTTCCTTGAACCGGAACTGGAAGTAATTTTATATACACATTCGGATTTCTTCTTGTTGAAACATTTATTATATCTCTTATTACTGCTCCTGTATTTGATGTTAATACTCCAATACATTTTGGCATATATGGGATTCCTTTTTTATACTTTTTATCAAATAATCCTTCTTTTTCCAATTTGTTTTTTAGTTCTACATAAGCCTTATACAAATCTCCAACACCATCTTGTTTCATAGCATTGCAATATATTTGATATACCCCGTCTCTTTCAAATACAGATACAGTTCCTAATATTATAACTTTCATTCCATCTTTTGGAACAAATTCCAAGTTTGCAGTATTTGTTTTAAACATCACACATTTTATTAGTGAATTTTCATCTTTTAGAGTAAAATACATATGACCTGTATAATGATGTTTAAAATTTGAAATTTCCCCTTTTACAAGTATATTGTTTAATCGCTCATCATCTTCAAATTTTCCTTTAATGTATTTATTTAACTCTGTTACACTAATTGCATTATATGTCATCTGTTTATCATTCCTTTGTATTTTAGCATAAATTATTTTGTTTTACTATATTTCCTAAAACGCCATTTATAAATGATGGTGCATTTTCGTCTCCATATAGTTTTGCTAATTCCACAACCTCGTTTATTACTACTTTATATGGTATTTTTTTATATATTAATTCATATGTTGAAAGCTTTAGTAACACTAAACTTATTTTAGAAATTCTTTCAATCTTCCAGTTTGATGCCAAATTACTAGATATTGTTTCTTGTATTTTTTCCGAATTAGTTTGTATACCATAAACTACATCTGTAAAGTACTCTTCTGCTTTTTTATCTGTTATTTCATTAGTTTCTAAAAACATTTTTATTTGCTCTTCTATTGATTCTTTTTCTACTTTTTGTATCTCCAAACTATATAATAGTTCAAATGCTAATTCTCTAATTTTTGATCTGTTCATTGTCTGTACCTTTCTATAATCTATCTATTATGCTTTTCAATTTTTCCTTAACATCTTCTTTATTCATCTGAACATAATTTCCAACATATCCACAGACAAATATTAATATAATACCTATAATTACTTTATATAAATGTGTACATAATAAGATAATTGCTACTATTACACCTATTATAGCCCCAAAATATCTACTTATAAATTCCTTTATATTATCCATAGAAACTCCTTTTCTACTCTTGCACTACTGTCTTTTTCACAGGCGCTACATCCTTTACTTTAATATTTACTTCTTTTACATCTAAATCTGATGTTGTTTTTATTGCTTCTTTTATTCTAGCTTGAATATTGCTTGATAATTCTTTTATTACTGCATTTTCTTTAACTGATATATTTACAAATACTTTTAGGTTATTTTCATTGTCTAATTCTATTCGTGCAACTGCATTTTCTGCGCCATCAAAACTTTTAACTATGGTATTTACCAAATTTTCTAAAGTATCTTTAGTTATTAGAAGTTTTCCATCTGAATTTTCTAACAAAATTCCATTTTTATATTCACTTTTTTCTTTATTGCTAGAACTAAAAAATATACACTTTATTGCTAATAATATAAAAGCAATTGAAATGCCCAATACTATTTTAGAACCTACTCCATAATTTAAAGTTCTTGAGACAATTCCTGTTACCGTATTTATACTTACCCAGTCAAATATTATCATGCACATTACTATAGATATAATTAATACTATTGTTGAAAAAATCGCTAACCCTGTCCTATCTAAAATCTTCATATTTTTGTTCCTTTCTTGCTATATAAATTAGCTTTTATTTTTCTTCGTTTTTTCCATCTACTATAATTTCTTGTGGCTCATTTATTTCCGTTTTTACTCCTTGTATATGAACATTTACACCTGACACTTTTAAACCTGTTTTCTCTTCAACTGATTTTTTTACTTTATTTTGTATTTCGAAAGCAACATCTGGAATTCTAACTCCGTATTCTACTATAATATTAACATCAATTTTTGTTTCTCCTTCTTTTGTTTCTACTTTTATTCCCTTTGCTAAATTCTTTTTTCCGCTTAAAACTTCAGTAATTCCTCCTGCAAATCCTCCTGCCATTTCTGCAACTCCTGAGACTTCTGAAACTGCTATTCCAGCTATTGTTGCTATTACTTCATCTTCAATTACTATATTATTGTTTTCCTTTACTATTTCGTTTTCAATATTATTATTTTCTTCCATATTTAAAACCTCCTATAATTTTACTTACTATAGTATATCAATTTTTTTCTTTTTTTACAACTATTTGCCTTAATTTTCTTTTATGTTTTCTATTAATTGCTTGCAATCTTTCCATTTTAGAAACTTTACAAAGCTATATTCTTTTTGTAAATTATTTATTATTTTTAATGTATTATCTCTTGAATCTAAATCTGTTATTATTATATTTTTAGGTGTTTCTTCTTTTCCATGGATTTTAAATATAGTTGTACGCAAAAAGCCCTCTACTTTCTCTTCTTGATTTTTTGTTGCAATAATCACGTAAATTCCATCAGAATTAAAATTCGTATATGTATATATGTATATAATATTTTTGATAATTTCAATTAATCCATATAGTGCCAATATCCATATAACTGCATTAATTATAAAATCTTGCATAATATATCCCTCCATCATTTGTATAATATATTATGCGTAATAAAAAAATGCTACAAAAGGTATAATCCTTTTATAGCATTTTTATTAATTTGTTATATTAGCTCTAATCTAACTATCTCGGCTGCGTCTCCTCTTCTTTGTCCAATTTTTAATATTCTTGTGTAACCTCCGACTCTTCCTTCATATTTAGGAGCTATTTCATCAAATAATTTTGTTGTTAAATCTATATTATTTCCTTTGCTATCTTTAACTTTATTTATAGATTTCATCATTTTTCTTCTTGCATTTAGCTTTGATGGCATATCTTTTTTTCTTTTTTCTGTAATTTCTTCTCTAACTACTTTTAAGTATTCTTTTCCATTTTTGCTTTTTACAAGTTCTGTAACTTTATGACCTTTTTCATCTAATTTTGCTTTAGAAACTTTCACATCAACCATTTCAAAATTATCTTTTTCCTTAATTGCTAATGAAATCAAGCTGTCTGCTATAGGTTTTACTTCTTTTGCTCTAGCTTCTGTTGTTTCTAACTTTCCATTTAGCAATAAACAAGTAGCTTGAGTTTTTAACATTGCCAATCTAATATCTGTTGTTTTTCCTAGCTTTCTATTTCCTGCCACTTCTGTCTTACCTCCTTTAATTAATCTTCTTCCTTAGCGAAGTCTAGTCCTAGTGCATGTAATTTGTTTGTAACTTCATCTAAAGATTTTTTACCTAAATTTCTTACCTTCATCATGTCTGCTTCTGTCTTATTTGTTAAATCTTCAACGGTAGATATAGCAGCTCTTTTTAAACAATTGAATGATCTTACTGACAATTCTAAGTCTTCTATAGACATCTCTAAAACTTTTTCTTTTTTAGATTCTTCTTTTTCAACCATTACTTGCGTATTTTTTGCAGTTTCTGACAAATCAATAAACAATTCTAAGTGACCTGTCATAACCTTTGCAGCTATGCTTAGCGCTTCATAAGGTTTCAAACTTCCATCTGTCCATACTTCTATTGTTAGTTTATCATAATCTACCATTTGTCCAACTCTCGTATTTTCAACTGAATAGTTTACTTTTTTTACTGGTGTATAAATAGAATCTATTGGAAGTACTCCTATTGCTTGTTCTGGTTTTTTATTTTTTTCGGCTGTATTGTATCCTCTTCCCATTTCAGCTGTCATATCTATTACAAGGTGTCCACCTTCTGATACTGTAGCTATATGTAAATCTGGATTTAGCACCTCTACTGTTCCGTCAGTTTCAATATCTCCCGCTGTCACTTCTCCTGCACCATTAAAATTTATTCTTAATGTTTTTTGTTCATTTTTATCTAATTTTAATCTTACATTTTTTAAATTAATTATTATTTCTGGTACATCTTCTACAACATTTGGAACCGTAGTAAATTCGTGTAAAACACCTTCAATTTTTACACTTGTTATAGCACTTCCAGGAAGTGATGATAATAGTATTCTTCTTAATGAATTTCCTATTGTAATTCCATATCCTCTCTCTAATGGTTCGCATACGAATTTTGCATAATTATTTGCATCATCTGCTTCCAAGCATTTAATATTTGGCTTTTCAAATTCTATCATTTATTAACCCCCTATTTTAGAAGTTAGAGATTAGTAGTGGTTTGATGTCAGAATTTATGAAAATTCTAAACCATCACTTTTACACTCTACTTCAATTTTTATTTTATCAAAGTTCTCTACTTCAAATTTATAATTTTATGTGCTAATTTTCTAACTTCTAGTTATTATTTAGAGTAAAGCTCTACTATTAAATGTTCTTCTACTGGAATATCAACATCTTCTCTTGATGCTAATCTAACTACTTTACCACTTAATTTTTCTGCATCTTTTTCTAACCACTCTGGAACTGGTTTTCCTGAGTTCATTTCTACGTTTAATTTAATAGCACCATTGTCTTTTTTTATTTCTCTTACAGAAATAACATCTCCTGCTTTTACTAAATATGATGGTATGTTTACTTTCTTTCCATTTACATCAAAAATGCCATGTGTTACTAACATTCTTGCTTGTGCTCTAGAACTTCCGTAACCTAATCTATATACTACATTGTCTAATCTGCTTTCTAGTATTTGTAGTAATACTTCACCTGTTTTTCCTTTTGTATTTGATGCCATATCAAAATATCTTCTGAATTGTTTTTCTCCAACTCCATAAAATGCTTTTGTTTTTTGTTTTTCTCTTAACTGAGTACCATATTCAGATAATTTTTTCTTTTTTTGTCCATTTTGACCTGGTGCATAATTTCTTCTTGAAATACTGCATTTGTCTGTATAACATCTTGAACCTTTTAAGAAAAGTTTTTGACCTTCTCTACGACAAATACGACATTGTTCGTCTTTATATCTTGCCATTTTATTTTTTCACCTTCCTTTTTTTAAACTCTACGTCTCTTTGGTGGTCTACAACCATTATGTGGTATTGGTGTAACATCTTTTATACTACTAATTTCCAATCCTGCTGATTGTAATGACCTAATTGCTGCTTCACGACCTGAACCAGGTCCTTTAACAAATACTTCTACTGATTTTAATCCATGTTCCATTGCTGCTTTAGCTGCTGTTTCTGCTGCCTCTCCAGCTGCAAATGGTGTACTTTTTCTTGAACCTTTGAACCCTAGCTCTCCTGCACTTGCCCAAGATATAACATTACCTTGAACATCACTAATTGTAACTATTGTATTATTAAAACTAGAATGAATATGAGCCATACCTTTTTCTATATTTTTTCTGTCTCTTCTTCTAGTTGTTGTTTTCTTTGCTCCAGTTTTTGTAGCCATTTTAGCCTTTACCTCCCTTTTTTGTATAAGTTTTATTATCTAACTTTTACTTTTTACCTTTACTTACAAGTTTTCTAGGACCTTTTCTTGTACGAGCATTAGTTTTTGTTCTTTGTCCTCTAACTGGAAGTCCTTTTCTATGTCTTAAACCTCTGTAACAACCTATTTCTGTTAGTCTCTTTATATTTAGAGCTACATCTCTTCTTAGGTCTCCTTCTACTTTATATCCTTCCATAGCTTTTCTTATTGCTTGTACTTGATCATCTGTTAAGTCTTTTACCCTTATATCTGGATTTACCTCTGCATTAGCTAATATTTTTTGTGAACTTGCTAATCCTATACCATAAATGTATGTTAAGCCTATTTCTATTCTTTTTTCTCTTGGTAAATCAATTCCTGCTATACGAGCCATACTCTTTAGCACCTCCTATTTTAGATGTTAGAAATTAGAAATTAGGAGCTATATTACTCCCATTTGTCCAAATTCTTATATTATTAATTATTAATTTATGTTGTCATTATTTTTGCTTAAAGGTGAAATGCACTTATTATAAAAGAAACTCGGATTTCGGAAATATTTATTTTAACATTTCTTCTTTTCTTATATATAAGTCTTTAAACATTTTTTGACATATATATAAACACAAATTAGATTATAGGATTTCTCCTACAGCCGCCATCTATATTTGTGTTATAATCTTTTATTACCCTTGTCTTTGTTTATGTTTTGGGTTTTCGCAAATTACTCTAATTACGCCTTTTCTTTTTATTACTTTACATTTTTCGCATATTTTCTTTACTGATGGTCTTACCTTCATTTTAACCTCATTCCTTCCTTTAGGCACAAATCAGTTTGTTTTCTTCAAACTTTTTACTCCTTGTATATTTTATTTTGCACGCCAAGTAATACGTCCTCTTGTCAAGTCATATGGCGATACTTCTACTTTTACTTTATCTCCTGGAAGAATTTTTATATAATTAATTCTTAACTTTCCAGAAATATGAGCTAATATTTGATGTCCGTTTTCTAATTCTACTTTAAATGTAGTATTAGGTAAAGTTTCTACGACCGTTCCTTCAAGCTCTATAACATCCTCTTTTGACATTTTGACCTCCGCAACATTACATAATATTTGTATTTTTTACCAATATCTATATTAGTATATAATAATTTTACAACAATGTCAATACTTCTGGTTCTTTTTCTGTAATTAAAATGGTGTTTTCGTAGTGTGCAGAATAACTTCCATCTTCTGTAACAATTGTCCAGCCATCATCTAGTTGTAAAATATCTGGCTTACCCATTATTACCATTGGTTCAACAGCTAATGTCATGCCTGGTTCTAATCTTATTCCTCTACCACTTTTGCCATAGTTTGGAATACCTGGGTCTTCATGCATTTTTCTACCTATTCCATGTCCTTGAAATTCTCTTACAACTGAGTACCCATTTTTATTAACAAATTCTCCTATCGCATGAGAAATATCTCCTACTCTGTTTCCTTTTACAGCGTATTTTATTCCTTCAAAAAAAGCCTGTTTTGTAACACTTACCAATTTTTCTATTTCTTTTGGAGCATTTCCTACAACATATGTTCTTGCCGCATCACCATTAAATCCATTTTTATAGACAACTAAATCTACGCTTACTATGTCGCCTTCTTTTATTATTGTCTTTTTAGACGGAATTCCATGTATTACTTCATCATTAATTGATGCACATATAGCTGCTGGATAATCTGGAATTCCTCTAATTCCACAATTATATCCTTTTTGTGCCGCTATTGCTCCATTTTCCTTTATTACTTTTTCTGCAATTTGATTTAGGTCATATGTTGATATTCCTGGCTTAATGTTTTTTTCTATTTCCTTATGAACTAAAGCTGTTATTCTACAAGCTTCTCTCATAAGTTCTATTTCACTTTTAGATTTTATTGTTACCAATTTTATTACTTCTTTCTTATTTTTTTAGATATTCTATAATTTGTTCTACTACTATTTCTGAGGCATTATCTGCTGTTGGGTCTGGCGGACAAATTGAATATAATGTTTTTTCCTCTTTATAGTAATTTATTAAATCTTTAGAGTTATTATAATATACTTCTAATCTTTGTTTTACTGTTTCTTCGTTATCATCTGCTCTTATTGATAATTTTGAACCACAATAGTCACAAATTCCCTCTACTTTTGATGGTTTATATTTTAAATTATATATTGCTCCACATTCCTTGTTTGAACATGTAGCTCTATTTATAATTCTTTGTATTATCACTTCATCTGGAATTTTTAGTTCTGGAACTAAGTCTATTTTCTTACCTTTTTCTTGCATAATTTTAGATAATTCTTTTGCTTGTTCTAGAGTTCTTGGAAACCCGTCTAATATAACTCCACTTTCTGTATCTGATTGTGAAAGTCTGTCTTTTACTATTCTAATGGTTAATTCATCTGGAACTAGTAGTCCTTTTGAAATATATTCGTTTGCTTCTTTTCCTAATTCTGTTTCATTTTTTATTTGTTCTCTAAACATATCTCCTGTTGAGATATGAGGTAGATTCAATTTTTTTGCTAACATTTTTGCTGCTGTTCCTTTTCCTGTGCCAGGAGCACCTAACATAACTATATTCATATTAATTACATTCCTTTCCTTTCTAAGATACAAATTTATTTAAGTTAAGGACAATTGCCAATTGAAAAAAGTAAATACTTTTTCCAATTAGTAACAGTCCTTTTCTTTTTCCTTATTATTCTAAGAATCCTTTGTAATGTCTCATTACTAAGTAAGATTCTAATTGTTGTATTGTTTCAAGTGCTACACCTACAACTATTAATATTGATGTTCCTCCAAATGTTAAATCTATATTTGGTACAAATCTTGTAAGCATTGGCAAAACAGCTATAACTGCTAGAAATAATCCTCCAAACCATAACAATTTTGACATAACAGCTTGCAAATATTCTGTTGTTGGCTTACCAGCTCTTATTCCTGGAATAAATCCTCCATTTCTCTTAATATTGTTTGAAACCTCAACTGGATTAAATGTAACATATGTGTAGAAAAATGTAAAGCCAAGTATTAGTAATAAGTAAACAATTGCATTTGCTATAGTATATCCTACTGGTATATTTGCTGATGTTGATGTTGCTATTGAAAACTTATATATAACTGACCAAAATCCAGTTTGTTCTTGAATATTTGGAGCAAATAATTGTATTATCATTGCTGGGAATGTCATAAATGAAGATGCAAAAATTATAGGCATTACACCTGCCATAGCAAGTTTTAATGGTATATGCGTATTTTGTGCTCCTACCATCTTTCTTCCAACTACTTTTTTAGCATATTGTACTGGAATTCTTCTTTCTGCTTCTTGTACAAATACTACACCTGCAACTAATAGAATTGCTCCTATTAATATTCCTAATGTTATTAAAAATCCTTTTGTATTAAATACTCCAGTTCCAAATATTAGGTTCCATATTGTAGTAATTGTACCTGGTAGTCCAGAAACGATACCCGCAAATATAATCATTGAAATGCCATTTCCTATACCCTTACTTGTTATTTGTTCTCCTAACCACATAAGAAGTCCTGTACCAGCCATTAAAGATATTACAACTGTAAATCCTGTTAAAAATCCTTCTCCAACGAAGATTCCAGCTGATTTATAAGAAAAGTAAAGTCCTAAACCTTCTATTAGTGCTAACACTATTGTAAGTAATTTTGTATATTTGTTGATTTTATTTTTTCCTTCTTCTCCACCCTCTTTTGCAATTCTTTCTAACGCTGGTATAACTAGAGTTAATAACTGAATTACAATTGAAGCTGTGATGTATGGGCTAATAGACATTGCAAATATAGAAAATCTTGTAAAAGCTCCTCCTGATATCATATCTATTAATCCTGCCATTCCATTTGAAGCAGATTGCATATATGTTGATAATGTAAATACATCTACTCCTGGCGCTGTTATATAACTGCCTAATCTGAATATTACTAATAATATTAGAGTATATAATAATCTCTTTCTTATATCCGGTGTTTTCAGTGCATTTTTTATTGTTTTAAACAATTAAATCACCTCTACCTTTCCTCCTAAAGATTCTATCTTTTCTTGTGCACCTTTAGTGAATCTTACTGCTTTTACATTTAATTTTTTTTCTAAATTTCCTTTTGCTATTACAACTATTCCATCATTAGCTTTTCTAATTATTCCTTCAGCCAATAATGTGTCTACTGTAACATCTTGTGCTTCACTCTTGTTAAGCATTGTTAATGTTACTTCTGTGTAGTTTTTAGCATGAATGTTTGTAAATCCTCTTTTTGGTAACCTTCTATATAATGGTGTTTGACCTCCTTCAAAGCCTCTTCTTACTCCACCACCACTTCTTGCCTTTTGACCTTTATGCCCTTTTCCAGATGTTTTTCCTAATCCAGAACCTACTCCACGTCCAACTCTAGTTCTTGTTTTATTATTTGAAGCTGGTTTTAATTCATTTAGTTTCATTTAATTTCACACCTCTCTCTCTAACTTTTGAGTCTTACTTATTTATAATATCTCTGCTACTGTTTTTCCTCTTTTTTTAGCAATTTGTTCTGCTGTTTTCATACTTTTTAGTCCTTCTAGTGTTGCATAAACTACGTTTCTAGGATTGTTTGTTCCTATAACTTTAGTTCTTATATCTCTATAACCTGCTAATTCTAATACTGGTCTTACGCTTCCTCCAGCTATAAGTCCTGTACCTTCTGCAGCTGGTTTTAAAAGTACGCTTGCGCTTCCAAATTTACCTATATACTCATGTGGTATTGTTGTCCCAACTACTGGAACTTCTATTAAGTTCTTTTTAGCCTCTTCTATAGCTTTTCTTATTGCATCTGGAACTTCTGAAGCTTTTCCATTTCCTACTCCAACGTGTCCGTTTTCATCTCCAACAACAACAACAGCACTAAATCTAAAAGTTCTACCACCTTTTACAACTTTTGCAACTCTATTAATTGCAACTACTTTTTCCTTTAATTCTGATGTATTTTCTCTTTCAGCTTGCACTTTAATTTCCCTCCTTTTATAATTAGAATTTTAATCCGCCTTCTCTTGCAGCATCTGCTAGCTCTTTAACTACTCCATGGTATATATATCCACCTCTGTCAAATACAACGGCCTCTATATTTTTTTCGATAGCTCTTTTTGCAATTAAAGCTCCTACTTCTTTTGCTGCTTCCTTATTTGAATGTTTTGTTTTGATTTCTTTGTCTAAAGTTGAAGCACTTGCTAAGGTTCTTCCTGCAACATCATCTATAACTTGAACAAATAGGTTGTTATTTGTTCTACAAACACATAGTCTTGGGCATTCTGCTGTTCCAGATATTTTTTTACGAACTCTTAAATGTCTTTTATCTTTTTCAGCTTTTCTATCTATTTTTTTAACCATTTTTTTCTCCTTTCCACTAATGTAACAGCATTAGTTTATAACTACCTTTTAAATAAATTTAAAAATCAATTTATTATTTATTTTACTTTTTACCAGCTTTTCCTTCTTTACGTCTAATATGTTCTTCAACATATTTAATACCTTTTCCTCTATAAACCTCTGGTGGTCTTTTTGTTCTAATTACAGCTGCTGTTTGACCAACAACTTCTTTGTCTATTCCTCTTACTATTATTTGGTTTGGAGCTGGAACATCAAAAGTAATTCCTTCTGGTGGATCTATTTCAACAGGATGTGAATATCCTAAATTCATAACCAATTTGTTTCCTTTTTTTTGTGCTCTATATCCAACACCATTTATTTCTAATTCTCTTTTATATTCGTTAACAACGCCTTCTATCATATTGCTTATTAAAGTTCTTGTTAAGCCATGTAAACTTCTATTTTCTTTTTGGTCATTGCTTCTTTCTACTTTAATAGTATTTCCTTCATGTACAATAGTCATGTTTTTATGAAGATCTCTTGTTAATGTTCCTTTTGGTCCTTTAACTTCTATATGATGTCCATCTATTTTCACTTCAACATTTTCTGGCACTGTTATAGGTTTGTTTCCTATTCTTGACATTTTCTATTCTCCTTTCCCTAATTTATAGGTATTGCTTACCATACATAAGCTAATACTTCGCCTCCAAGACCTTCTTGTCTTGCTTCTTTGTCTGTTTTTATTCCTTTTGAAGTTGAAATAAGTGCTATTCCCAAACCATTTAATACTTTTGGTAATTCTTCTTTAGAAGCATACACTCTTAATCCTGGTTTACTAATTCTTTTTAATCCATCTATAACTCTAGCACCTTTCTCATCATATTTTAGAGTTATTCTTATAATTCCTTGATTTGAATTTTCTATTTCTTCATATGCAGCTATATATCCTTCTTTAAATAAGATATCTGCTATAGATTTTTTCATATTTGATGCTGGAACATCTACTGTTTTATGTTTAGAACTATTTGCATTTCTAATTCTTGTTAGCATATCTGCTATTGGATCAGTTGTATTCAATTCATTTCCCTCCTTCTAACTTAATCTCTAACTTTATTTTACCAGCTTGATTTTTTAACTCCAGGAATTTCTCCTTTATGAGCTAATTCTCTAAAACAAACACGGCAAATTCCGAATTTTCTAATATATGAGTGTGGTCTTCCACATATTTTACATCTATTATATTCTCTTGTTGCATATTTCTGTTCTCTTTGTTGTTTAACTTTTAAAGATTTCTTAGCCATAATTTCTCCTTTCTAAATAATTCCATTATTATTCATCAACCCAAAATCAATCTTACTAGATTAGTTTTTTAATGGCATTCCTAAAGCTAATAATAATTCTTTAGCTTCTTCATCTGTCTTAGCTGTTGTAACGAATATAATATCCATACCTCTTATTTTATCTATTTTATCATATTCAATCTCTGGGAAAATTAATTGCTCTTTTATTCCCATTGAATAATTTCCTCTACCATCAAATGAATTTGCTGATAATCCTCTAAAGTCTCTTACTCTTGGTAATGCTACATTAAATAGTTTATATGCAAAATCATACATTTTTCCTTTTCTTAATGTAACCTTGCAACCAATATTTATTCCTTCTCTTATTTTGAAAGCTGCTATAGCTTTTTTAGATTTTGTTATAATTGGTTTTTGACCTGTTATTATTGACAAATCATTTATAGCATTTTCTAATGATTTAGGATTATCTTTTGTGTCTCCTAAGCCTATATTAATAACTATTTTTTCTAATTTTGGAACCTCCATTATAGATTTATAGTTAAATTTTTTCATTAATGCTGGTATAACCTCTTTTTCATATTGTTCTTTTAATATTTCCATCAGTCTATCCTCCCTTCTTCATTTTACTTTAATTTTGTTCCACATTTTTTACATACACGTACTTTTTTTCCATCTTTATCTAATTCATAACCAATTCTTGTTGGTTTATTGCATTTTGGACATACTACGTTAACTTTGCTACTATGTATAGCACACTCTATTGATAATATTCCGCTTTCTTCTCCTTGTTTTCTAGCTTTAACATGTTTTTTTCTAATATTTACACCTTTAACAACTATTTTTTCTGTTTTTGGTATAACTTCTAGAACTTCTCCTTTTTTACCTTTATCATTTCCAGATAAAACTTGAACTGTATCTCCTTTTTTTATTCTCATTTATATTTTCACCTCTTTAACTTAGATTTTGAAACTCTTATAAATTGTTCATAAATATTTTTATAATACTTCTGGAGCAAGTGAAAGAATTTTCATATAATCATTCTCTCTTAATTCTCTTGCAACAGGTCCAAATATACGAGTTCCTTTAGGAGTTTTATCATCTTTTATAATAACTGCTGCATTTTCGTCAAATCTTAAATATGAACCATCTGCTCTTCTAATTGGTTTTTTTGTTCTTACCACAACTGCTTTTACAACATCTCCTTTTTTTACAGTTCCACCTGGAGCTGCTGATTTTACAGATGCAATTATAACATCTCCAATTCCAGCATATTTTCTATATGAACCGCCTAAACATCTAATACACATAATCTCTTTAGCACCAGTGTTGTCGGCAACTTTTAATATAGTTTGTTGTTGTACCATTTAAGGCTACCTCCTTTTTCTTATTTTAGCTTTATAATTATTTCTATTTAATAACTGCCTTTTCTACGATTTCAACTACTCTCCATCTCTTGTCTTTAGATAAAGGTCTTGTTTCCATTACTTTTACTTTATCGCCTTCTTGGCATTCATTTTTTTCATCATGTGCTTTTAACTTGTATGTTTTTCTTTGAACTTTACTATAGTTTTTATGTTTTTGGTTTATTGCAACTGCAACAACTACAGTTTTGTCCATCTTGTTAGAAATAACTGTGCCAATCATAACTTTACGAAGATTTCTCTCTTCCATTATTTTACCTCCTTTTTATCTAGCACTCAGCAAAACTGACTACAAGATTTATTTGCATCTTATACTTTTTAATTATTATTTATTTTCTTCAGCTAATTTTCTTTCTGTTAATACAGTATTTATTTTTGCAATGTCTTTTCTCACTTCTTTAATTTTCATAGGATTATCTAAGCCATTTGTTGCTAAACTAAATCTTAATTTAAATAGCTCTGATTTTAATTCTCCTAATTCTTTTTCTAATTCTGGTGAAGACATTTCTCTTATTTTATTTATCTTCATCATTATCACCACCTATTTCAGTTTCTCTTTTTACAAATTTACACTTAACAGATAGTTTGTTTGCAGCTAATCTTAAAGCTTCTCTTGCTACGTCTTCTGCAACTCCTGCCATTTCAAACATAACTCTTCCTGGCTTTACAGCTGCTACCCAATATTCTACTGCACCTTTACCTTTACCCATACGAGTTTCAGCAGGTTTCTTTGTTATTGGTTTGTCTGGGAAAATTTTTATCCAAACTTTTCCACCTCTTTTTACGTAACGTGTCATAGCAACACGAGCTGCTTCTATTTGATTAGATGTAATATGTCCTAATTCTAATGATTGTAATCCATACTCACCATCTGTTACTCTATTTCCTCTTGATGCTTTTCCTCTTATTCTACCTTTTTGTTGTTTTCTATATTTTGTTCTTTTTGGCATTAATGGCATTATTTGTCTCCTCCTTCCACGTTGTTCTTTTTAGTTGGAAGAATTTCACCTTTATAAATCCATACTTTTACACCAATTTTTCCATATGTTGTATCTGCTTCTGCAAATCCATAGTCTATGTCTGCTCTTAGTGTTTGTAGAGGTATTGTACCTTCTTTATAGAATTCTGTTCTTGCCATGTCTGCTCCACCTAATCTTCCAGATACAGCAGTTTTAATTCCTAATGCACCCGCCTTCATAGTTTTTTGCATACATTGCTTCATTGCTCTTCTAAATGAAATTCTTTTTTCTAGTTGCATTGCTATATTTTCTGCAACTAATTTAGCATCTAAATCTATGTTAGAAACTTCTACAATATTTAAATTAACTTGTTTGTTAATCATTTTTTCTAATTCTACTTTTAATGCTTCTGCTAAATTTCCACCTTTTCCTATAATTAATCCTGGTTTAGCTGTGTAAACATTAATTTTTACAAACTTAGCTGTTCTTTCTATTTCAACTTTTGAAATTCCTGCTGCATGTAGTTTTTTCTCTATATATTTACGAATTTTATAATCTTCTACAAGATAGTCCGCAAAGTTTTTAGAGTCTGCATACCATTTAGAATTCCAGTCTTTGATTATTCCTAATCTCAATCCATTTGGATCCATTTTTTGTCCCATTTTGTAAACATCCTCCTTCTTAATTTAATTCTTTTAAAACGATTGTTATATGGCTTGTTCTTTTTCTTATTCTTACTGCTGATCCTTTTGCTGCTGGTCTAATTCTTTTTAATGTTGGTCCTTGATTAGCATATATTTCGGCAACATATAATTTTTCATGTGCCATATGATGATTATTTTCAGCATTTGCAATTGCTGATTTTAATAATTTCTCTATAATTTCTGATGAAGCCTTTGGTACATATTTAACGATTGCTAAAGCTTCGTCTATTTTTTTACCTCTTATTAAGTCTGCTACAATTTTAACTTTTCTACTTGATATTCTTGCATATTTTAAGGTTGCTTCAGCTTTTGGCATTACTTCTTCCATTGTTTTACCTCCTTTTTATTTTTTCTTAGTAGTCTTTTCTCCAGCGTGACCTTTAAATGTTCTTGTAGGAGCAAATTCTCCTAATTTATGTCCTATCATTTCTTCTGATATATATACAGGTATATGTTTTCTTCCATCATGAACTGCTATTGTATGTCCAACCATTTGTGGAAATATTGTTGAAGCTCTTGACCAAGTTTTTAAAACTTCTTTTGTTCCGTTCTCATTCATAGCTTCTATTCTTTTTAATAACTTAGGTTCTACAAATGGTCCTTTTTTTGTTGATCTTGACATTTTCTTTCCTCCTTTTATTATAAATTATACAACCTATAATGTTCGGCCATATTTATGACTTACAGTTAAACTTTTATTTTCTTCTCTTAACTATAAACTTATCTGATTTTTTGTTTTTCTTTCTTGTTTTGTATCCTAGTGCTGGTTTACCCCAAGGTGTCATTGGTCCTGCGTGTCCTACTGGCGCTTTACCTTCACCACCACCATGTGGGTGATCTACTGGGTTCATTACTGTACCTCTAACTGTAGGTCTTATTCCCATATGTCTTGTTCTTCCTGCTTTTCCTATTTTAACATTTTCATGGTCTATATTTCCAACTGTTCCTATTGTAGCTTTACATACAGCCATTATTAATCTCATTTCTCCTGATGGTAATCTAACATGAGCATATTTTCCTTCTTTTGCCATTAATTGTGCTTGTTGTCCTGCTGCTCTAACTAATTTTCCACCTTGACCTGGATTCATTTCTATGTTGTGTATCATTGTACCAACTGGAATATTTTCTATTCTCATACAGTTTCCTGGTTTTATATCTGCTCTTTCTCCAGATATTACTTTGTCTCCGTCTTTCAATCCTACTGGTGCAAGTATATATGCTTTTTCTCCATCTTCATATTGAATTAAAGCTATATTTGCACTTCTGTTTGGATCATATTCTATACCTATTACAGTTGCTGGCATATTTTCTTTTCTTCTTTTAAAATCTACTATTCTGTATTTTTGTCTATTTCCTCCACCTTGATGTCTTACTGTTATTTTACCTTGAGCATTTCTACCTGCATTTTTCTTTTTTGTTGCAAGTAAAGATTTTTCTGGTGTTTTCTTAGTAATCTCTTCAAAAGTAGAAACTGTCATGTTTCTTCTTGATGGAGTATATGCTTTGAAGTGTTTCATTCCCATTTTATTTTCCTCCTTTAATTTTACGGATTTTTCCTGTTCCGTATCAGATATTATTTATTTTCCTGGTATTTTCCAGATAGTATTTAAGTTTTCTATGCTCCCATAAAGTGTTCTATTGAATCTTTATATTTTTTAGAAATCTTAACTTGCTTTCCACCTTTTTGTAGATATGTTTTTTCTGTTGGGTTTGTATCAATTGTTACAATTGCTTTTTTCCAATCTGATGTTTTTCCAACGCTTCTACCTACTCTTTTTTCTTTTCCTTTAACCATCATTGTATTTACATCTATTACTTTTACTTCAAATAATTTTTCTACTGCATATTTTACATCAATTTTAGTAGCTTTTTTATTTACTTCAAAAGTATATTTCCCTGCTTGTAATTCGTCATTACTTTTTTCTGTTATTACTGGTGCTATTATAATATCTTCTGGTTTCATTATGCATACACCTCCTCTAATCTTTTAACAGTATCTAATGTAACAACAAGATTTTTATAATTTACTAAGTCATATGCATTAATTGTATTAACTGATAGTGTTTTTACACCTTTTATATTTCTTGCTGATTTTTGTATAATTTCATTTTTTTCTGGTAATAAAATTAATGTTTTTCCTTCTAATTTTAAGTTGTTCAACATTTTTGCAACTTCTTTAGTTTTGATTTCATTAAATTCAAATTTATCAACAACTGTTAATTCATTTTCTATTACTTTTGAACTTAAACAAGATTTTATAGCTAATCTTCTTTCTTTTTTGTTTAATTTGTAGCTATATGAACGTGGTTTTGGTCCTAATGCAATTCCTCCACCAACCCAATGTGGTGCTCTTATACTTCCTTGTCTTGCTCTACCTGTTCCTTTTTGTCTCCAAGGTTTTTTACCTCCACCTCTTACTTCTGCTCTTGTTTTTGTGCTTTGTGTACCTTGTCTTTGATTTGCCAAGTAATTTACAATAACACTATGAACTAATTCTTCGTTAGGTATAATTCCAAAAATGTCTTCTTTAAGTTCTACATCGTTAACTTTTTTACCTTCTATATTGTATACATCTATTTTAGGCATTTATTTCCCCTCCTTGTTTATTTTGCTTTTACGCTTGATTTTATTTTTAGTATTGAACCTTTAGCTCCAGGTACACTACCTTTTACTAATATTATATTTTTATCTAGGTCTACTTTTATAACTTCTAAGTTTTGTATTGTAACTGTTTCTGCTCCCATATGTCCTGGTAATTTTTTACCTTTAAAAACTCTACCTGGTGTTGATGTAGATCCCATTGAACCAGGTCTTCTATGATACATAGATCCATGTCCCATTGGTCCTCTGTGTTGTCCATGACGCTTGATAACACCTTGGAAGCCTTTACCTTTAGAAGTTCCTTGTATATCTATTTTATCACCAGCCATAAATATATCGGCCTTCAATTCATCTCCGACCTTAACGTCTTCAATTGAATCTACCCTGAATTCTCTCAAATATCTTGCTGGTGCTATATTAGCTTTTGTAAAATGTCCTCTTTCTGGTTTATTTACTTTTGATTCCTTTATAGCTCCAAATCCTAATTGAATACTATTGTATCCGTCTGTCTCTTCTGTTTTTACTTGAGAAACAACACAAGGTCCAGCTTCTATAACTGTAACTGGAATTACTTTTCCTTCTTCATTAAAAATTTGTGTCATTCCTATTTTTTTTCCTATTAATCCTTTTTTCATTTTCTTTTCTCCTCCCATTGGCTGAATGTTTAGGAATTAAAACTTCAGCATAGTTAATTTTATAATTTTATTTCTATATCTACACCTGCTGGCAAGTCTATTTTCATTAGACTGTCAACTGTTTTTTGTGTTGGATAAAGAATGTCTATAACTCTTTTATGTGTTCTCATTTCGAATTGTTCTCTAGAGTCTTTGTGTTTGTGTGGAGAACGTAAAATTGTTATAATCTCCTTTTGTGTTGGTAATGGAATAGGACCAGATACTTTTGCTCCTGTTTTTTTAGCAGTATCTACTATTCTTTCAGCAGACTGTTCTAAAATAACGTGATCATAAGCCTTTAATCTTATTCTAATTTTTTCGCTTGTTACTGCATTTCCTTTTTGTGTTGCCATATATATATTTCCCTCCTCTTTCTTGGTCGGAAGTTATAAACGCACCCTGGTGTATCTTGTGTTACCAATATATAAACCCAAGTCGCATGATAATCTTGGGATAAGTGCTTGATTATAAAACTTACCGCCTTGGTCTTAGCCACGACATACTCCGTAGAAGTTCCCTCCAGCCTTATAATATTTATAAGTTGTAGCCACATTCTACTTCATCGCCAAATACATGCTTAATTATTATATAATAACATAATAATTAAGTCAATACTTTTACCATTTTTTTATATTTGTTTGCTAAAATTAAAAATTATTGAAATGAATGAACGATTAAAATCTCCCCTTCATTTCAATATCTTTTAATTTTAAATTTGACTAGTAACATTTATTAATTATAATTCTTCCCTATTATCTGTAGAATCAATTGTTTTTTGCAATGCTTCTTGAACCGCTGCTTTTATTGCATTTTGATCAGCATAGCCTCCCCAGTAACCACTTCCTTGGTCAAGTTGTCCTCCTAACCATCCTCCAAACATTTCGTTTAGCATTTTAATTATTTCAGTTGTTCCATAAAAGTTTGTTTCTCCATCTTGACTTGTTATCAATAAATTATCATATTTTCCATATAATCTGTCTGTAACTGTTGATGTTTTTGAATGTGGCAAATCTAATTGAATATAATTCCTTTTTTCTTTAATCTCTCCTAGTTTTTCTACCGCCTCTTGAGCTTGTGCTTCTTGTTCTGGAGTTACTCCTTGCATTTCTCTATCTCTTATTCTTATGTTTGATATAATTTCTTGTAAATCTTCTGCACTTAATCCAAGTTCAGCCCCTAATTTTTCCATAGCAGGAATATAGCCTTTATCATTTGCAGAAACAAATTGTTCATCCAATGTTAATTCAACTCCTAAAATTTCTGCTACCTGTTCTAGTGATGATTTTGAATTGCTTCTATCATCTTCTCCATATGTATGATGATCTACGTTTATTACTCCATTGGAATCTCCTTGTAATTCAACTCCATATACTGCCTTTTGCTCTCTTTTTGCTTCTTCAATTTTTGTTTTTAATTCTTCTTCTAATTTTTCCCAAGATGCCCCCCAAGCTTGTCCAGTAATCAAAACATCCTCTCCTTCTCTTTGAAGCATCTCAACTATAGTTTTTGCTTCCAAATCATTTTTTGGTGTAACCCATAATCTGTTTTCCATTTTTTATCCTCCTTCTAATTATTTTAATAATTTTATATCAATATTTTTTATAAACAATTTTTTTATAATTTTGGGTAAACCTTGAATACAATTATATAAATTCTGGTTATTTCTTCTCAATTCCTCTATTTCATTGTCTTTTTCCTTCATAGCATATTTGTATTCGGAAAGTAAATTCTTTGCTTTTGAAATCTTACTATTTTCTTTTTTTAGTATCTCAACTAAATTTTTAAGTCTAATATTCTCTATTCTCGCATTATAATTTTGATTAGATTCTCTAATTTCTTTTAAATATGAATCTATTTCAGCATTTTTTATTGATTTATTCTCTTTTTTAGTAATTTCAGCAGATCTTACAATTTTGTCCAGCATTTCAAATGCTTTATCATCAATTTTTTGTTTTTCAAGAGGAATTTCGGGATCTATTGAAAAATTTTCATCATACTCAAAATTATCTTCTATATAATCAATCATCTCTTGTGGTATGAGTTTATATTCTTCCTCTGGTAAGTAATCTAATATTAATTTAACTTGATATAACACTTTAGCTTGTGATAACATTTTCCATCCTCCTCTCCCTGATTTTTTATTGATTGCTTTATAAGATTAAAAGAAATTCCAGATTTTAGCTGTTTTGCTAAAACCATTTCCATTTTATCCGTGCTAAAATCTATATTTTCTATTATTATTTCTTGTCTTCTTTTACAATATAGTATTAATTTAACTTCATTTGCAATTATAATACTACAAGAACAAAAAAGATGCAACAATACAAAACATATAGAAATATTAAATTTATATTACATTGAGCCATAATATCTGATTGCATTATAAAAATCGTAGACTTGCTGATTTCTCAGTATTTCTACGATTTTCATAGTGGTGCGAACAACGTAGATATCTACAACTTTTTTCACACCTCTAACTATTGATACAAATATCAATCAATTTATTATCAATAATTTGACATAACATTTTAGAATTTGCAATAACTATTTTTAATTTTTTCTTTTAAATAAAAATTTAAAAAATCTAATAAAAATATTTTCTTTTTTTACAACTATCATTTGCAAATTTTCTTGTACTGGTTCTTCAGAAATATTACTACTTGTTCTTCTTTGTTGAAATATATGCTCCACATCATATTTTTCTCTTTGTTCTTCATCAAATCTAATTTGATTATTATTCAAAATATTATCGTATTCTGCTCTTTGTTCTTCATCGCAAAAATATGTCCTATACACTAAAGCTAGTAATGTTTGAGTATATTTTGAAATATTAATACTATTTTCATTATTTACAAAATATGTTTTATATTCTTTGTCTTCATTAATATTTATATAATTCAAAAATCCTTTTGAAATTTTGTTATAATATCTTCTATCTAATTTTGATAATATAACATCAACTTCTGAATAAGATTTTGCTATATTTTCTACCATAATTATCTTCCTTCACTATTTTTTTCATTTGCTAATGGATTAACTCTTTCTTGAACTGGATTTTGCCTTTGCCTAATATCTTCTAAAGCCTTTTTCAAATCATCCATTTTTACATTTTCTAAGCCATATTGATTAAATAATTGTTCTACTGTCATATTTTCATCGATAGATTGTTGCTGTTCTTCTTGTTCAATAATTCCTTCTGAAAAATGCTCTATATATTTTTCTCTATTTTCTTTTGAAATATCTGTTTCTGAAATTATATTTGGACTTCCTAGAAAATTAATAAAATCTTCATCAACTCTACCTAATATTTGCATAGAAATCATTTTGTTGAAATCTATAAATTGGTCATTTGCAAATGCTGTTTGTTCTGACAAATCTGGATTCATATCATATGTTGGTAATCCTATTTCTTGTAGTTCTTGTTTTTGTCTATTATCTTCTACTGGAATTGCAATATTTTTTTGATAGTGTTGTATTGTTTCTACATACTTTCTTAATCCATCTTCATCATTTGTAAAATCTCCATTTTCAATTGATTTTCTTATTTTATCTTCATAAGTTCTTCTTAATGTATCACCACCATTTAATGCACCATCTATATATTCATTATCTACATATGATAAATTTCTTTTATCAATCAATTTCATACTTTTTTCAAATTCATTACTTACTGAAACATCAAGTTCATATATTGCATCACTTTTATATAAATCCGACATTCTTTTATCAAAGATATCCATACATATACTTGCTAAGTTCTCAAATCCTAAACTTTTTATCGCATCTCTTATTTCTTCATCTTTTGCAAGCATTCTTAAGGCATCATCTCTTGTTAAATTTGGATTGCCTAATTCTTGTGCTCTAGTTATTTCGTGTAATTCAATTAAAGATACAACTGGCGATAACATATATACTTCATTTTCTGGGACATTCATTGTATTTATTAATTCTAGTCTATCTTCAAATATTTTTAAAAAATCATCACTTCCTGTTTTATCATAGAATAAATCTTCAAATTGGTCTCTATCTCCATTTAAACTCGCTTCAACAATATCATCACCCATAACTGCGTACATCATTCTTGCAACTGCTGTACCATCTCTATATGCTACATCTCCATTTTCTCCAACCATCATTTCATTTAAATACTCTTCTGTTGATCTACCTCTTGCTTCTAATCCACCTTTATAAAGTTGCTTTACTCCTTGTGTTTTTACTCCTGAAATCTCTTTTTCCCCTTTTATTGCATGTAACAATTCATGTTTTAATGTTTCTATATTCTTTATATCATTTACTTTTACTGTTTTTTCATCATATGAAACGGTACCACCTTCGTTTTTGTCGATATCTCTTTCTGCAAATTCACTAATAGTATAATCATAAAGTCCTTCAATTTGTCTTGAAGAAAGAAATTTATCCCATCCTTTTTCATCAAACAAATCATCTAATTCTATTAATGATTCTGCTATATATGGTTTTAATGATTCATCAATATTCAATTTACTTATATCTATATCTCTAATATGTGCCATATTATTTTTTCCCCCATATTTCCTCTATGTTCATATAAATAATACTACAACCACCTTTTATTTGCAACACCGGTATATAAGAAAATATGAAATTTCATATTCTAAATAAATTTGCTATTAGTTCATCACTCCCCATATTGTCTAGAATATCCTCTCTGTATCTTAACCCTTTTCTTTTTGCAATGTCATCAGCAGTTTCTCCATTATATAGGCCTTTATATCCATAGTTATGAAATTTATCAAAGTTTTTTACTCCAGCATTTTTTGCAGTTTGATTAAGTGAATAGTTTCCTTTTTTTGTTAAATTTCTTTGATAAAATCTTTTTTCGTCTTCTGTTAATGAACTATATTCTTTTTCGGTGATTTCTTGCTTTCTGGTTTGAACTGCAAAATATGTTTGTGCTAGAGCAATTACTTTTTTTCTACTATCTCCATTTTGAGCTATTAAATAACAAGCATAACGAGTTAATTTATAATCAATTTGTTCTCTATAAGCTCCTGAACCGATTTGTACCATTTTATTGACGTCAGTAAAATGGTCTAATACACTAATATCACTATTTTGATACGATATTTTAGCTTTATCAATTATTTTTTCAAAATTTTGCCAATTTGAGTATTGTAGAATAGGCATAAGTTTTTTTCATTTTTATTGAATTTTTTGCCTATATTTATATGTTTTGCAGATATTCTTCTAATTCAGATAATTTTATTTTTTTAGATAAGTTAGATACATAAACATCATTAGAGTAATTAAATACCAAAAAAGTAACGTTTTTGATAATTACTCTATAAGGTTCAATGTATGAAATATTAGTCTTTTCAATTTTTCTAATGCTACCATTGATAAATGTAGGAGTAACTTTTGAAAACTCACATATAAATTCTAACCTTTATTTTAAACTTTCTTCAAATTGTAATTCTTGCTTAATTATTTTCATTTTTTCACACCATCCTTTCGTTTGGATGATTTTAATATTGTTTTTAGGCAACAAAAAAATCAACCAGATTTTATTTTCTGATTGATTTTGTATCATTTCTGTTCTATTAGTTCGAACAGATACGTCATTGGTGGGCAGGGATGGATTCGAACCATCGTACCCTTTCGAGAACAGATTTACAGTCTGCCGCCTTTAGCCACTCGGCCACCTACCCTTTTATTTACATTTTTATATTAAAATACAAAAATGGTGCGCCCTCAAGGATTCGAACCTTGGACCCACCGGTTATGAGCCGGTTGCTCTGACCAACTGAGCTAAGGGCGCATTTGTTCAACGCAAGTATAAGTATAAAGTATTTATTTTAATATGTCAATAGTTTTTTAAAATTTTTTTCATTTTTTATTCAAATTTGCGGGCGATTAAAATCACCCATACATTTCTCATTGTTTTTATTTATATTTTTACATGAATGGCGGGCGATTAAAATCGCCCATACATTTTTTTATTCATTTTTTTAGTCTGCTGCAGCCCATATTATTAACCTTCCACTTGAGTCGTCTGTACATGTTGAAAGTGATATTTCTCTTCTTCCCTGTACATCTCTTGTTGCATAATTAAAATCTTGAGCTGACGTTTGATACTTTTTTGTTATTGTATATGCAACTTCTGTTCCGGTCTTGTCTGTTATATATATCTTATCTCCTATAGATAAGTTTTTATTGTTTGAAAACATTTGACCATTTCTATAATTATGTCCTACTATTACTGTATTTCCAACCTTATTAAGTCCTGGTCCATAAAGAATTGCTACTGATGACTCTATAGAACTTGGCGTTACTTTTTCTAAAATTATAGTTTCTAAACCTGTAGTTGGAATTTTAATTTTTCCCATTACTTCATAGCCTCTATAAGTTACTTTTGAGCTATCTCCACTATTCCCGTTGTTATTGTTTGAAGCAATTAATTCATTTAGGTCTATATCTGGTGTAATATCTGCGCCGCCGCTTGGTGTGTTGTTTTGATTAGTATCATTGTCAAGATGATCATCAAATTGGTGTATTACACCTTGGGTTTCTTTTGCTTTCTCATAATCCTTATAATATTTTGCTCCTAAAAAAATTAATATTCCTATTATTGCAATAATTAAAACAATTAATAATATTGTTAATACTTTACCATATTTACTTTGCATATTATCCTCTCCTATCTTTTGCACCTATTAATATATATTATATCACATTAGTTTAATATTATCTAGTGTTTTTAGAGGATTAAATAATTTAGTTAAACGGGCGATTAAAATCGCCCGTATATTTTAACATTTTTTTAATTTTAAGACTAGTAACATTTAATTTAACCTTTGTAGAATGGTCAATTAAAATTGTCAATACATTCTAGCAATTTTTAGTTTTGACTAGTAACAGTTATGTGGTTTTATGCTGTCTTCAATTCCAGTCTTAGTTTATCAGCTATCATTGCTATAAATTCGCTGTTTGTAGGTTTTCCTTTTGCTGCTGATACCGTATATCCAAATATGTTTTCTACTGTATCTTGTTGTCCTCTTCCCCATGCAACTTCTATAGCATGTCTTATTGCTCTTTCTACTCTTGATGGTGTTGTTTTGTATTTTCTTGCTATATCTGGATATAATTGTTTTGTTATTTGATTAATTACATCTATGTCTCCTATAACCATCATTATTGCTTCTCTTAAATATTGGTAACCCTTTATGTGTGCTGGAACGCCAACTTCATGTATTACATTTGTTACAAGAGCTTCCAAATTCTCTTCATTTTTCTTGTCTTCTGGCGCAATATCTATATACTGTGTTTTTAATTCCCTTGTCATATAATTTCCTTTTATTGGTGCAGGTTGATAAAATTTAAGCTCTTTTATTCTTTTTATTAATAGTTTTATTTCAAATGGCTTTACTATGTAATATTGCGCACCTAAGCTTATTGCTTTTTGCGTAATTTTGTCTTGTCCCACTGCTGACAACATTATAAATAATGGTCTTTTCTCCAATTTTGAGTCGTTTACTCTTTCTAAAACTCCTAATCCATCAACATGTGGCATTATCATGTCTAATAAAACTACGTCTGGACATTTTTCCATTATCATTTGGTAAGCCTCACTTCCATCTTTGGCACGTCCAACTATTTCCATTCCTTCTTCTCTTTCCAAGTATCCCATCAATGTCATTGCAAAATCGTAATTGTCATCTGCTATTAATATCTTAATATTATCGCTCACATTCATTTCCCCCTAATAAAAATTTTTGTAATTTTTTTACAGTTCGAATTATATTATGTTTGGAAAAAATTTGTAATAGCTTTTTTGGTATTTTTTTCCAGCTTTCTTTTCAAGTGTTTATTTTTCAACGTTTTTTCTTATATATTTTTTTCGTATTATTTTGTATTTTTGTATGCTCAAATTGGTATTCGATGTTATATTTTCTTTTTCGACAAAATTCGCCTCTATTAAGCATGTCGCAAGGTCACTATATCTTACATCTATTATATTAATATTATTTTTATTACAATAATATTTAAAATTTTCTAAATCTTTATAATTTAATTCAATTTCTAATTCTATTCCCTCTTCTTCTATTACAATTTCGGATTTTTCTATAACTTTTTGAGTCGCTTCAGAATAAGCTTTAACTAATCCTCCTGTCCCTAAGAGAATTCCACCAAAGTATCTTGTAACTACAACTAAAATATTAATAAAATTATTTTTTTCTAATATATTAAGCATTGGCATTCCTGCAGTTCCACTAGGTTCACCATCATCACTTGATTTATTTATTATTTCATTTTTCCTTATTATTCTATATGCATAACAATGATGTCTTGCTGTATTATGCTTTCTTTTTATTTGTCTTATTTTTTCCTCTGCTTCTTCTTCTGAAGTAATATAAAAAATATTTGCTATAAATTTAGATTTTTTCTCTGTTATATCAGCTTCTTCATTTGACTCAACTGTTTTAAACATTCGTGGCACCTCCTGCTGTATAGCCTGTAGAATATGCTATTTGTAAATTAAATCCTCCTGTATATGCATCCACATCAATAATTTCCCCAGCAAAATACAAACCTTTTATTAGTTTAGACTCCATTGTTTTAGGATTTATTTCCTTTATACTAATTCCACCTGCTGTTATAATTGCCTCTTCAATTGGTCTAAAGTCATGTAATGTTATTTCAAAATTTTTAAGTAATTGAACTAACCTTACTCTTTCTTCTCTTGTTATTTCATTTACTTTTTTATTTTGATCTATTCCAGACAGTTCTATTACTGTACTTATCATCTTTTGGGGTAACAAGTTATCTAAGCTATTTTTAAAGATTTTATTTTTTTCTAATGAAAAGTCTCTTAAAATTCTATCATCTAATTTCTGTACATCTAATGCTGGTTTTAAGTCAATAATTAATTTTATATTACCTTGTCTTATATCTTCTTTTTTATATCTTAACAAATGCGCCGACCCGCTTAAAATTACAGGTCCAGAGACTCCAAAATGAGTGAAAATCATTTCTCCAAAATCTTCATATATTATCTTGTTATTTTTAGCATCTTTAATTTTAATAGCTACATTTTTTAAACTCAATCCTTGCATTCCTCTACAGATTTCTAAGTCTTTTCCTTTAGTAGAAATAGGCACTAAAGATGGTTTTATTTCCGTTACGGTATGTCCCACCTTTTTAGCCAATTCATATCCATCTCCTGTAGAACCTGTGGCAGAGTAGCTTTTCCCTCCAGTTGCTAATATTACTTTATCTGCTTTAAGAACTTTTTCTTTTCCACCTTGTATATATTTTACACCATTAACAATATCCTGTTCAGTTAAAATTTCCTTAACATTAGCGCCTACTTCTATTTTAACTTTTAATTTTTTTAAACGATTTAATAAAGCTTGCAAAACATCTTGAGATTTATCAGTAATTGGAAATACCCTATTCCCTCTTTCAACTTTTGTTTGCAAGCCTTCTTCTTTTAATATATTTAATATATCTTCATTTGTAAAATTGTTTAGACAACTATATAAAAATTTTCCGTTTCCCGGAACATTTTTTATAAATTCATCAATTGGAATACTACTTGTTATATTGCATCTTCCTTTTCCTGTAATTAACAACTTTCTTCCTAGCATATTCATTTTTTCTAATATTGTTACATCATTTTTATTAGTACCAGCTGATATTGCTGATAGCATACCAGCTGGTCCTCCACCTATTATTACAACTTTCACTTTATTCTCCTATATTATATTTTCAACTGCTTTCATTACACCTATTTTTCCATATTCGTATGTAAGTCCTCCTTGCATAAATGCAACATATGGTTCTCTTATTGGTGCATCACAAGATAGCTCAATTGATGATCCTTGTGTAAATGCTCCTGCTGCCATTATTACCTTATCTGTATATCCTGGCATATCCCATGGTTCTGGTATACTATTGCTATCTATAGGTGACCCCATTTGGATACCTTGACAATATTTAATCAATTTATCTGCATTGCCAAACTCTATTGTTTGAACAATATCTGTCCTCTTTTCATTATATTTTGGACTAGGTTTATATCCTAATTCTTCTAACATTTTACTAGCAAATATTGCAGTTTTTAAACTACTTGCAACAACTGAAGGAGCCATAAACAATCCCTGTAAAATGTATTTATTTATTCCCAATGTAGGTCCTACTTCTTTTCCCAATCCAGGTGCTGTCAATCTTTCTGCTGCTAACTTTACAAGTTCTCGTTTTCCAGCTATATATGCTCCATTTGGCGCTATTCCACCACCCAAATTTTTAATTAAAGAACCAACTATTACATCTGCACCTATTGATGTAGGTTCGTATTTATCTACAAATTCTCCATAGCAATTGTCCACCATAATTATTACATCTTTATTCACTGCTCTAATTGTTTTTATTACTTTTTCCATTTTTTCTAACGAAATACTGCTTCTTAGTGCATATCCTCTAGAGCGTTGTATTTCTATCAATTTAATATCATTTTTTGCCACTCTATTTTTTATCTCTTCATAATCAAAGTCGTCATCTTTCAACTCTATCTGTTCATATTGCACTCCATATGATTTTAATGAGCTATCATTTTCCACTAGCCCTATAACTTCATCTAAGGTATCATATGGTTTACCACTTATACTTAGCATTATATCCCCTGGTCTTAAATATGCAAATAGTGCAACTGTTAATGCATGAGTACCAGATATAAACTGTGTTCTAACAAGGCTATCTTCCGCTTCTAATACTTCTGCAAATACCCTTTCAATAGTATCTCTACCTATATCTCCATATCCATAACCTGTTGTTCCATTAAAATGCATATCTGATATATTGTTTTTTTGAAATGCCTTCAATACCTTTAACGAGTTGTATTCACATACCAATTCAACTTGTTTGAATTCTTTTTGTATGTTTTCTTCCGCTTTTCTTGCTAATTCTATTGTTTTATCACTAATTTCCATTTTCCTATACATGTTTTATTATAGTCCTTTCTGTAGTATTAAATTTCTATTCAGGTAATTCTCCTGTATAATACTCTTGTTCCCATTCTTTTGTTTTATAATATTTGCCAATAAAGCTTGGATTTTCCCATTTAAAACTGTAAATAGGTTCTTGTATTATTTCGCCTTTTATATTTACAACTCCCCATTTTCCACCTTTTTTTATTCCAGCAAATCCATATTTATTGAATTCTGTAACCATATCATATTCATTGTTTATTATTAGCTTGTTTTCTTCGTTTACAAATCCCCACTTCCCATTTATTTTTTTTGCATACATTTTATTGTTTGGTTCGATTTGTTTATATGAAATTTCGTTTCCATTATTATCAAAATACTTAATATCATCATTTGAAAATACCTTAAAATAATTATCTTCTTTTTCTATACTTGCATTATTCATATTGCATACTATTTTCATTTCGTTATTTAACAATGTTATATTATTTGTGTTATTGATATTTGCCTGTATTATTTCTGTTCCTGCTATCTTAAATATACTATTATATTTTAAATCTGCTATTGATTTTCCGGATAAATCAATGATTCCATTTTTTCCATCTTTATATACTATAAAATACTCGTCCTTTATGTGTTCTATATATGTGTAATTATTATCTATTTTTACATTATCTTCTCTATCAACTACTCTATATATTTCGTCTTTATCTATTGTTATATAGTAATTATTGTTACTTGTTGGTAATTTAGCATATATATTATTGTTTTCTATTTTATTTCCTTGCAAATCTAATATAGTTATTTCATTATTTTTTACAGCATTTATATATATTCCTCCAAACATTATGCTATCATATTCTGGTTGTATTATTATTTTTCCTTTTATATCTGCTATTCCGCTTTTTGCATTTCTTTGTATCACAAACATATTATTATATGCATTGTAACTTATATCTTCATATTCATAGTCCAATATTGTTTTATTATTTTTTACAATACCTGCCTGTCCATTTTTAAATACTAATAAAAATATATTTTTATCATCTATTATTTCGTTAATTCTGCTTATTTCTGTGTACTGAGTATCTAGCAAAACCTTTCCATTAGAATTAATATATCCATACTTATAGCTATCTTCTACTTTCTTTTTTACTATAAATCCAGATGCTTTGTACATTGTTTCCGAATTATAATAATTATCTACTGTAATTTGATCATATTCTGGCTTTATTATAACTTTTCCTTTAATATTTATTGCTCCATATTTTGCGTTTTCTTCTACTAATAACATACCTTCTTTATAGTTTATTGCTTTTATACTGTCATATATAGGTTTTGTAATTATCTTATTTTCTAATGAAATTAAACCATATTTGTTATTTTTTTTGTATTTTAATACGCTTTTTTCAAATGGTATACCGTCCCAAGTTGATTCTGTTGGTAATGCCTGTACACTTTCATATTCTGTTAATATTTTCTGACCATTCTCATTAAATACATCTATTTCATATTGCTGTAAATTAACATTATAGTCATGCATGCATATAAAGACTGGCTTTGAAGGGTTAGGTATTTGAATTATATCATATTGGGGTTTTACTATTATATTTCCTATTTCATCTATTACTCCATATTTTTTATTCTCTAAAATCAAATTATATTTAATATTTGTTACTTTTTCTATCTTATAAGAATTTTCGTTTCTTTTCCATAAATACATAGCAATAGCGCCAAATACTAAAATTGTTATTATTGTTATTATAATTATTTTACTTTTCTTCATCTGTTTTTCCCCCATCCACTTTTTTTAGTAATTTCTTCGAAGCACGGGTGATTAAAATCGCCCATACATTTTTTATTTATTTTTGCATATTTTAACACGTTTTATTCTTTTATCTTCATATTCCTCTATTTTGTATGTTAGTTTTCCATCTTCTATTATTGTTTCTTCTCCTTCTGGTGGTAGTTCTTCAAGTTTTCCTAATAAATATCCAGATAAAGTCTCGTAATCTCCATCTGATATTTCTATTCCTATTATTTTTTCTAAATCTCCTATAGATATGTTGCCATTTACCATGTAGGTATTTTCGTCTATAAGTTCATATTCCAATTCTTCTTCGTCATGTTCGTCAAATATATTTCCCACAAGCTCCTCAAGTATATCTTCCATTGTAACTAATCCTGCTGTTCCACCATATTCATCTATAACTATTGCCATTTGCATCTTGTTTCTTTGCAACTGTCTAAACAATTTGTCTATTGGAACTGATTCTGGTACAAAATGAACTTCTTTTATTAATTTTTTTATATTTATTTTCTTCTTATCTCTTAAATCTTTTAATATGTCTTTAATTAATATAATTCCCTTTATATTATCAATTGTATCTTCATATACTGGAATTCTACTATACTTATAATCGTCTAACTCATCTAAAACTTCATACAAATCTTGTGATATCTTCAACGCGAATATATCTATTCTTGGCGTCATTATTTCGGAAGCTGTTGTATCATTAAATTCAAAAACATTATTTAGCAGTTCTTTTTCTTCTTGATCTATTGTTCCTTTTTCTTCTCCTTCATCTATCATCATTTTTATTTCTTCTTCTGTTACAATTTCTTCTTCATTTTCCTTTACTCCAAAAATTTTAGATATTACATTAGTCGAAAATGTAAGTAATTTTACAAATGGTGCTGTTATAAAAGATATACCTCTAATTACTCCAATAGTTCCAAATGATACTTTTTCGTAATATTTCATTGCTAGCCTTTTGGGTACTAGTTCGCCAAAGACTAATGTAAAAAATGATAATAATATTGTAATTAATATAATAGATATTGTTCTCCAAGTATCCGTTCCAAGCATTGGTAGTAAATTATTTAACATTGGTGCTAATTTGTCAGCAAATGCATCTGATGCAAACGCACTTGATAAAAATCCAGCTAAAGTAATGCCTATTTGGATGGTGGCTAAAAACTTGCTTGGATTTTTCAACATTTTATATATTTGTTTTGCTTTTTTGTTTCCCTCTTTTGCCTGCTTTTCTATTTTTGCATCGTTTAGTGATATAAATGCTATTTCGCTTGCCGCAAAATAGGCATTTAATAATATTAAAACAACCAATACAGCTATTTGACTAAACATTAAATGTTTCCTTCTTTCTTTTTGTTATTTTCAACAATATTATATATGCTTTATAGCTGTATTGTCAATGAAAATTTGGGTGTTTCCTTACAAATTAGAAGCCTGTTCTTGGCAGTTTTTTTATTTCCTTTCTTTCCCCAACCTCTAATTTAGAAGTCTCTTCTGGCACTTCTTTTTCTTCATCCTCTGGTTCCTTAAAATTCTCTACTGTTATTTCTACTGTTTCATTTAATTTCAAAGAAATATCTATTTCCTTTTCGTATGGTAAATATCCAGAAGGAGCTTGCACTTCTTTTAGATGATATTTTCCTGGTACAAGATTTTTTATTTCTATTATTCCTTTTTCATCAGTTATAAGTTCTGTATATATTATTTTTTCGTTTTCATCTAATAATTTAAACTTTGAACCTGAAAGTGAGTTTTTAGTATCTCCGTCCTTTTTTATTACTTTTATTTTAGTTGTATTTTCCATATACCTTTCTTTTAAAGTGGTAGTACTTGTTTCAAATTCTCCAACAGTTAAAACATAATTCTGTTTATTTTCTACTGTTGACTTTCCATATAATATAGGATATGTTTTTACATTTGATTTAGCATTTATTATAATTTCTCCGGCCTCTTCTAATTGCTTTATTGGTAACATTATTTTAAACTTTTCTTTACTTTTGAAAGTTGTTTTTTCTACATTACTTTCATCTACCACTTTCGCAATATTGTTATTCGCTATACTTATAGTATACTCTTCGTTAGCTGCTGAGGCATCTACTCTATATGTTTTGCTTATACTATTTTTGTCTAAATTATCAATTTGCCAATTTTCTGTTTCTGCAATTATTTTTATTGTAGCTATCTTTTTGCTCTCATTTGAATTTCTTGCTTTTTCTCTTATTTGCCTCATAGCATTTAATACTATTTGTCCGTTATTCGCACAAATATTAAATTTGCTCATGTCATAATCATATAGCATATCATAAATTGCTAATTTAGTTGCGGTAAATGCTTCTATCTCTGTATTGCATCCTAATTCTTGTGGTGTTTTAAATGGATAACCATTTATTACCGCATTCCATACTAAATTATTTGAATATATATTTTCTGCAATTACATCATATGAATAGTCTTCTGTTACACCATCCTTTTCTCTATTTACGCAATATGCTGGATATTCTTTTCCATCCTTCTCATATACCACAAACTGAGTTCCAATTTTTATTCCATTATATACAAGGCATATGAGTTCTCCCTTTGAATAAAGTTTTACAGTGGATTTTTGCTCTATTACTGTTGCTTTAGAGACATTTGATAATATTTGTGCTGTAAATAGCATTGCACTTATCATTAGTATTATAAATGTTTTCTTTATTAATTTTATTATAAATTTTTTCATCTATTTTTCTTCCTTTCATATTTCTATTGCTTGTATGCATCTTCTATATTCTTTTTTATTTTCTTCACACGTAATTAATGTAATTCTATTGTCTTCTGTATTATGAACATAGCTCCAATCTGTCTCATCTATAATCTTATTAATTTCTACTTTATACCTTCTTATTCCATTTTGTGTTGAGTAGATAACTATATCTCCTTTACTCAATTTTTTAATATTCTGAAAAAAATTACAATTATATCCTCTATTATGTGCTGCTAGTGCAACATTTCCATTCCATTTGCTACTTTCGCAAAAATGCCCCACATGTTTTGCAATTACATTATTTGTTACTCCTTCGCATATTTCCGCATCAACATTAATTGCTGGAATTTTTATTCTCCATTCATTAACTTTGTCGTCTTGAATTGTAGGTTCAATTTTGGGTATCTCCTGTTCTTTTTTTAATGTTTGGGCAACCATCTTTTTTATTTTTTCTTGACTATTGGCGGGAATTTTTATAGATATAACCTGATTAGACTTGTTTATGTTTTTAAATTGTTGTTGAAGATTATAAATTAATAGATTAATAGACAAATATATAATAACTGTTAACACTAATGAAAGCACAAAAATACCTCTTTTAGTGTATATCATTACACATTTTGCACCTCCTTGTTTATAAAATTATTTTATTCTTCTTGGGAATTTTTTGAGATTTAAACTATTTGATTTTTTTTGAAATAAATTTTTAAATTAAAAATTGCAATTTTTATTGTATATAATATATAGCATTTTATCTTGTTTGTAAAGAATTTTTCATCGACAGTTTTTTACAAAATTCGGGTCTAAAATGACCCGAATTTTATTCTCCTATTAGTTCCAAGTTGTTTTCATCTATTATATGTACTGATTTTATAACATTTTCTAGCTGTTCATCTGTTTTTTTCTTTACTACAATATAATTTGTTGTATGCCCTTTGTAATACTCTCCTTCTTTTTCTTCAAACAAAACTTCTAAATTTTTTCCTATATATTTTTCATTGTGTTCTTTTTGTTTTTTGTCCGATAGCTCTATTAATTTTCTACTTCTCTCTTCTTTTATATTACCTGGAATTTGATTTTTCATTATAGCTGCTTTTGTTCCTTTTCGAGGTGAATATTTAAATATATGCATTTTATAAAAGTCTATTTTATTTAGATATTCATAAGTTTGTGTAAATTCTTCTTCTGTTTCATCTGGAAATCCTACTATAATATCAGTTGTTAATGCTACATTAGGATAATATTTTCTTAATAGTTCTACTTCTTTTTCAAATTCTTCTACACTATATTTTCTATTCATCCTCTCTAATGTTTGGTTACACCCACTTTGCAATGATAAATGAAAGTGATCACATACTTTATCTAATTTTGATAATCTGTTGACAAATTCTTCTGTTATAAGCGTTGGCTCTAATGAACCTAATCTTATTCTTTTTATGCCGTCAATTTTGTTTACTTCCTCTAATAAATCTATTAATTTATAATTATTTTTAAAATCTTTTCCATATGATGCTATATGTATTCCTGTTATTATTACCTCTTTTATCCCTTCTTTTGCAACATGCGAAATTTCTTCTACTATGTTTTCTGGCATTCTACTTCTTACTCTTCCTCTTGCATATGGGATAATACAGTATGAGCAAAATTTATCACATCCATCTTGTATTTTTATAACCATTCTTGTTTTTTCGGTATGTGTTACTGTTCCAAAATCTAAAAATTCAACTTGATGCAATACATCTGATATTTCCATTTCCTTTGTTTTATTGCTCAAAAATTTATTAACATAGTCCACTATGTCATTTTTTTCATTCATTCCTAATACTAAATCTATATTTTCTATTTTTTGTAATTCATCTTTTGCAACCTGTGCATAACATCCTGTTGCAACTACAATACTGTTTGGATTTATCTGTTTAACTCTTCTTAGCATTTGTCTAGATTTTCTATCCGCCATGTTTGTTACAGTACAAGTATTAATTATATATACATCTGCCATTTCTTCTGTTTCTACTACATCATATCCATTTTCTATAAATTTTTGTGCCATTGCGTTTGTTTCGTACTGATTTACCTTACAACCGTAATGTAAATAGAGCAACGGTTTTTTTCTTTTTATTTTCTTTATTTTCCATACTATTACTACCTTTCAGCGATTTTTACTTTTTCATTTTTTCCCATAATTTTTGATTTTCCCAATTAAAAGCATCATTTAGTCCAATCTTGTAAATTTTAAAAGTATATGTTTTTAGAACTTTCATTATTATTTTATCACAAAAATTAAGATTTTCCCCTATTTTGTAAAAAATTATTTGTTTTTTAGTATTTTTTCTCATAAATATCCCTCCTAATCGAATGATATTTAGAGATATCTCTTAGTATATTTTACCATATTTTCCCTAATAAAATAACTATACTAGGCAATAGGTATATATCTTTCAAACTCTTGTAATTAGTGTATTTACGAGTTTCTACATTTTTCTACATTTTTCTACAAATTATGATAAATTTTTCACTAATTCTTCCACATATTCACTTGATTTATCTTCATCTTGTAAATTCATTATATCAATTTCCCTTTGTTCAATATATTTTTTAAGTCCTTCAAAATCTTTATTATTTAAATATTTTTTTACTTCTCTAATTGTATATAAATGGTTTTGAATTTCCATATTCCCATCTCCTCAATTCTTTTCTTGTGCAAATTATATCAGAAAACACCTTAATTGTAAAATAGGTATAATATGTATAACTCTCTTAAAATATAGTTATAACAACGCATAGTTAAATTTCGAGGGACTTTTTTGTAAAATATATATAAGGAGGTGTAATGATGATATATTTAAAAATAAATGAAATACTAAAAGAAAAAAATAGGTCAAAATACTGGTTTGTGAAGAATATGGAACGGAGGTTATCAATCACTTTCTAACCTTATGAATAATGAAACTAGTGGTATTCACTTTGATACTTTAGAGAAGCTTTGTAGTGTTCTTGAATGTGATCCTGGAGATATTATCATTCTAAAAAAAGGAAAAAGGAGAAAAAAGAGAAATGAGCAAATTACTTAGCAAATATGAAGTATTAAAAAAAGAATATCCTAATACAATTTTATTGTTTAGAGTGGGAATTTTTTATAATATATTGAATGAAGATGCCAAAATTATAAATGAAAAATTAGGATTGAAAATTACCGACTTAGGGCCTCATATTTTCAAATGTGGCTTTCCAATTTCTCAAATAGATAAATATGTTGTCTTATTAAATAAAATGGATTTAAAGTATAAAATAATTGATGATTTGCCCACTCAAAATGTAAATGATTACTTAAAAAATATTGAAATAAAAAAAATAATAACTAAAATAGAAAACTTAGATATGAATAACACTACTTTTCAACAGGCTTTTAATTTATTATTAGATATTCAGGAAAAAATTAAAAAAAATAAGTAGTAGAGGATAAACCCTCTACTACCTTTTATCTACCAATTCCTTTGTTAACCATTGATTGAATTAGTGATGCATTATATCCAGCTGCAGCTAATTTATTAAACCTATCTTGTCCGTTACCCCATTTGCCTTGCCAAACCTCTTTGCATATTTCTTCATTTGATTTCTTATTTGATGTTGTAGTTTTTGCACCTAGAATTTCATTAACTCTATTTTGAATTGCATTTCCATCGTATCCAGCTGCAGCTAATTTATTAAATCTATCTTGTCCATTACCCCATTTGCCTGCAATAACTTCTTTTGCGACTTCATCTACGGATTTTAAATTTGGTTTTGAGTTTGTCGAATTACCACTTAGTTTTGCATTTACTATACTTTGTATTGTACTAAAATCATAACCAGCATTTGTTAAAGCTGTTTTTCTATCTGCACCATTACCCCATTTACCAGCTATTACCTCATTAGCAATTTCTTCATTTGATTTTTTACTTGTGTTTTCTGTTGTAGAAGATTCTTGTCCATTTATTTTATTTGCTTGTTCTGCAATATAATCCATTTTAGATAATAGATAATCACCAGGACAAGTTGTCGCAGTATACATTCTATGCCATACTAAATTTTGACCTTTTACAAGTTTGCCTAAATTATTTCTTTTTGCAATATCTGCAACTAATTCTATAAGTTTATTTAAAACAGCTTCAGAAACAGGATAATCTCCTCCTAATGAACTATTTGATGTTTCAATAGTTACTGATTTACAGTTAGAGTCCCAATTCGAATTGCAATATGATGTATTTGCTTCATCTACATATAAACCTACTTCTGCATCTTTTCCTATACCATAGTTACTAGAAGCTTTTCTACTTCCATTTTGGAATATTCCACCACATTGTTTTGCGGTTAATATTCCTGCCATGTGATGAATTGCTATTTTTTCAATTTTTCTTCCGCTTCTTCCAATAGTATAATTGTTAGAATGTGCAGGTACTTTTACATTTACTAAACTTGAATTACTCATTATTCTTCCTCTCCTTTCCCATTTGTGAATTCTATTTCCATTTCCTCTGTCATAACTACTTCTTCTTTTTCATCCATAACGATGACCTCCTTATAAAAAATAATACTGGAAGTTTTTTTATTTTTCTTCCAGTATTTAAAAATCACAAGAATAAATTTCTTGTATTAAATTATTGATTTTTTGCATCATAAGCTACAACTGCAGTTCCTACTCCACCTACGGCAGTTATTACTGCTGTTATTACATCATTAACACCTAAATTTTCTATATGTATTAAGCAACCTACTATTGATGCAATTGCAATTATGATTATATTTTGAACTGTTATAGGTAAATCATAATTCCAGCCAAAGTGTTTTGACACTTTTCCTGCAATATAAGTAAATAATGTTGTTACAACATATACTAAAAATTGTACTGTCATTACTTTTCCCTCCTTTCTAAATTTTCTAAATCTTTAATTCTATTATTTGCAACTTTTATTTGTTCCTCTATAACAGGAACTCTTTGTGCAAAATTATTATGTGCCCTAACTTCTCTTGTAAGTTCTTCTAACTTTGTATCTGTTACTGCTTGTTGAGTTGATAATTTATTTTCGATTTTTTTATTGTTAGATAAATTAGAAAAGACTACACCTACAAGTGCTAAACCACCTGTAATAATTGAACCTATTATACTTTCCATGTTTTTTAATCCTCCTTATTTTCATCTTTTGTTGGCCATACCACATTGTATGGAAAACCCTCTTGTTTTGTAATATCTCTAAGTTCTTGTCTATATTTAGCTATTTTTCCATTATAGACATTAGAAAATCCTTCAAAGAATTGCTTTAAACATGAAATAAGATTAGTCATAGATATTTCTGCAGGAATATCTAATCCTAATCTATCTATACACATTTCTTTATCAGTATCTTTCAATAGTTCATTTCTTTTCTTTCTTACTTCAGCTGCTAATTTTTCATAATCTTCTTTTTTTGCAAATTGTAACCATTGTTCATAATTATTTTCTATTTCTTCTGATAATTCTTCTCTATTATCAAGTTCTATTGCGTACATATCATATAAATATCTTTTATCATTTTCTCCCACAATTTCCTCGACAATATTGTAAAAAAAAGAAACGGTACATTTTCCGTTTCCCAAATCTTCAATAATAAACCTTTTATTTGGTTTGACACTGTTTTCTACTTGCATTTCTTAACACTCCTTTACATTTTTCAATATTTATATACGGATTAAAATATCTTTGTTTGAAATTACGACTATCACAATGTTTAAGCCATCCGTTGTAGCTTATCATTGCTGAAGCATCTTTTTTAGTTAATTTTTTTCTTTTATATATTCTTTTGGCTCTTCTTTTTATTCTTAAAAAATTTTCTCTTCTTAAAGTTGTATAGCCTCGGTAAAATCTATATCCTAAAAAATCAATAGGTCTAGCATCAACTTTAAATAATTGCCAATTTTCTTTTAGTGCCAATTTTTCCTGTTTTAAAAATATTTCTATTTTGTCTTTTATTTTGTGCAACTCTTTCTTGTTTCTGTGAAATAGCACCATATCATCCATATATCTTATATAGTAAGAAGCCTTTAGTTCTTCTTTAATGTAATGATCTAATTCCTGTAAGTAAAAGTTTGCAAACCATTGTGAAGTGAAGTTACCGTATAGGTAATCCACTTTCCGAGCTGTCTATGATTAAATCTATTAATTCTAATGTATCTCTATCTTTAATAATCTTTCTAAATTTTTTCTTCATTATTTCTTTATCTATGTTAGGATAAAATTTTTTTATATCTAATTTCAAAGCATACTTTGTATTCTTTTTATCTGCAATTAATATTTTCTTAATATATTTGGCTCCATAATGTATCCCACGCCTAGGTACAGATGCACATGTATATTCATACATTCCTCTTTCAAGAAGATAATGTATGTTTTGCATTAGAGCCCAATGGATGATTTGATCTGGATAGAAACTTGGTTTGAATATTATTCTTTCTTTTTTCCTTACGCCATCGTGAATTACCATTTTTATATATGGACTTGGTATATATGTCTTATTAATAAGCATATCATATATTTCATCAACATAAAAGCTGATATTATCTAATATTTTATTCACACCATTTCTACCTTTTTTTCCTTTTGATGCATTTATAATAGCTATTCTTATATTCTCTTTTTTTATTATTTGTTCATATATGTTACCAATTCTTTTCATTGAATACCTGGCTTTCTTATTTTGTCTACCGACTTTTCGCTTAAAAGAAACTACTAAGCCAGTCCAGTTTCGACATTATTTTTAGCAAGTGCTATGGAAAGTGATGTGTAATGATTTAACAAAATAAGTAGGCGAGCCCCGATGTTCCAATTCGCATTCGAAGAAGCGTTGTTCAAGTTCCAGTAGAACAAACCAGCATTCGTGCCGTTGTCTACGTTACCACCCACGAGGGCAAAAAAACTAAAGAAACCGAATAGCGGGACCGCACACATCAAATCCCCATATAGTTATTATACATATACTTTACAAATAATTTAACTACTCTACATTGCAGTTATATGGGGGACTATGCCGTCCCCCAGTCCCCCTGCTTTTACTGGTATTTAAGAAGGCGAGCCCCGAAGTGCCAATCCGCACTCGAAGAAGCGTCGCCCAAGCTCCAGCAGAACAAACCAGCACGCGCGCCGCTGCCTACGCTACCACCCACGAGGGCAATTCTGTTGCCTTCGGAACATGAATAGTAATCACATGTACCCGTTTCAGAGCTTCCTCCAGCTTCTGTTGGAAGTGCTATTTGAGTATTATCTTCATCATATCCAAGTCTATTTGGATACACACCAGAAGTTTGTAAGTTTGTATATCCTATTTGCTTGTAAGGTGATACAAATTTGTCTGAAACATATTGCGTTGGATCATCACATACATAAGCAACATAGTCTTTAATATTGATTCCATCAACAAATTGCCATACATTGCCAAATATATCCTCAATTCCTCTATATATTACTGAGGTTTTACTATTTGATAGACAGCCGGACTTCATTCCTAATGTGTCACACTTTCCGCTTCTTTGTGCAGATGACCAAATAACATTAGTAGTTGCTATATTAACTGGATCTCCATCAAATTTTATAGCTTTACCTGTTACAGTACCATTTGTGAAATCTGCAATTTCTGTTATTGTTCTTTCTGATGCTACAGAAAAATTGCTATAACCAGTTCCAATTGATATAATCTGTCCTACGACAAATGAATTTCCTGCACTTGTATTTACAATAAATCTATTTGTACTTGTTTCTGCAATTAACGCAACATCATTATTGTTTATTCTCATTCCGGTATATCCATTTCCAAGTTTTAATTGAGAATTATAATGTGCATATTCAACTAAATACAACATTTGTAAAATAAAATATCTTGTATCTAATATTCCAAAACCAGTACCAACTCCTGTAGCTAATGTTCTAAAAGCAGAAATAGTTTTATTATATGCAGGTATTTGTCCACTAATACTATGTGCCTTTCCATTAGCATCTACACTTATATCATATCTTCCTATTGAGAACTCTTTACTATGCTTATATCCTGCTCTATTATAATCAGCAATATAAATATATTCGTAATCTTCTTTAATCTCTCTCTTGTACCAGAATTCCGGTATCCTTGTTAATACTTCTCCATTTGTTCCATCAAATTTAAATCCAGGTTCTCCTATATATGCTTTTACTTTTTTATTTGTAGTATCATAATTGTATGTTTTAATGTCTGACCATGGATATATATTATCAAAATCATTTTGTACTGCAGATCCATCTTTTGTAGCATTTGCTACAAGTCCTATATTATCACAAATTCTTTCCCATACTGGACTTGTATTATCTTTGATTTTTCTTCTTATACCATAGTTTTTTCCTACAAACTCTCTTGCTTTTTCTATTGCTTCTTTTAATTCATTTTCTGTAACATATATTTGATTAGGATCAAGTGTTATATTTATATTTTCCGTATTATCTACTAATACAGTTATATCAATATTTTTTTCTATCAATTCTGTTACAGAATTGTTTATGTATTCTGCATTAGCTCCTGCATTTGCATAAGCATATAATACTTTAGCCTTAGTGTCTGGATCTATTGCAAAAAGTCCAATTTCTCTAAAATAAAACGCACTATTTGCATCAATATTTCTAAAAGAAAATGATATTTGAGCTTGTGTGTCTTTTAATATTTTTATATTATTTAATGAACATTCTAGAACTTTTGTTGTTAATGCCTTTTTATCTCTTGCATTTCCTGTTAATGTTCCACTACCAATTTCTGCATGGTCAAATTCTACTTTTTTACCCTGCAGGGTTTTTGCAGCTAACAAAGAACCATCCTTTGTTATATATACTTTTTCAAACCCCATTATTTTTCACACTCCTTTATATCTATGTAACTCTGTTGCCTCAAGTTTAATCCAAAATTATTATTCTCGTTTATTTTAACATTTTCAATTTCTTTCATTTTTTCTGTGTTCAAAACCATATATGTTTGTTGAGATATTATTGCTCCTGAGATACAGTTTATTTTACTTGTTAATCTATAATCTAGTTCTATATTGGCTGGCATTTGCTTTACCAAATCATTCTTTAACAATTCAGCTGCTTCTGTATAATTTAATGCAATTTCTATGTTCATTTTATAGTTATTGAAATCTGTTGTTATTTTATAATTTTCAGCACCAATAGCTTCATTTAATGTTTGTATCAGCCATTTATAAGTATATGCAACTCTATTATTCATTTTTAATAAAATTGCCATTCTTCTTGCCTCTAAAGTTTCTGCTGGCCTAGTAATTCCATATATTTTTTCATATCTTCTTAAACCATAATCTTCTGCTGTTTTTACAATAACTTCTCTCAACATGCTATTTATTTGATTATTCAATTTTTCAATTTGTATGTCTTCAGCTCCAAAAATTTCCTTAAATTCTCTAACTTCTTTTAGAAATGGTGGCATATATTTGATTAAATTCATTCTACGATCACCTCTCCTAAAATAGGAATTTGATATTTACTTAATAAAACATTACCATTTTGATTATTAATAAGTGTTTTAGTAACATCAATTACTCCCTCTGTATTTAATATTAGAGCTTCTATTTGTGCTTTTCTTACAACCGTAGTATCTGTATCTTCCCATAGTTTTCTTAATCCTAATAAATATTCACTAATTGATTTCTTTATATTTTCCTTAACTTTATCTTTTGTGGTTGTTGTTTCTATTGTTATTTCCGTTTTTACTTCTATGCTTATTTCTGTTACTGTATCTACTGTTACAACATGTCCTATTGGAGCTAACCCAAGTCCTTCTTCAGAAAATCCTGGACATATTTCAGTTTGTACAGTTTCTATCAATGTGCTTGTTGCTTTGTCAAAATTACTATCCAAAATTGTTAGCTTAACGGTTCCTCCTCCATTCCAAATTGGTGTGACTTTAACTGCTCCAACACCATCTATGTCTTTTGTTTTATTTTTATAGTCTATAACATTTCCTCCAAATGATTTTTCTTCAATTTGTTCATAATATCTTTTTCTTAATTCTTCATCATTTTCTTCATCTTCTCCAGGAATAAGAAGGTCTGTTAATGTTGCTTTTCCAAGATTTTGAATATAATCAACAGGAACTAGCAGCCCTGTTATGTTATTTCCAGTAAGTCCAGCAGTTTCACATTCTAATTTATAAATTCCTGTACTAATTTTTTCTTTTATCTTCCAATAGCAATCGTTACATGTAAATCTTGAATTTAATTCAATGTCCATCAGATTTTCACTCTCATCATAAAAATTTCCTTGTTTGATTGCTTTTGTAGCTTCTTTTCTAGTCAAACCTACTTGATTAGATAATCGGTCCAAATATTCCTCCACTGCTGTATCTGCAAAAACTAAATCTATATTGTTTTTCAAAACAATATACATTTGAGCCATTTCTGCAGCTGCAGGTGCTAATGCATCATATATAATGCTTCCTTCTCTTTTATCTAATGTATCTGGTATTTTATCCAACATTCGGTTTAAAATAGTCTCATACTCATAATATTCATCTAAATTTTCATTCATGTGCTCACCACCTTCTCAATTGTTATTTCTCCTACAGTTGTAATTACATTAAATGTTACTATTAATTTATCTTTTATTATTTCAAAATTAAAGTTATTTACTTCTTCTATTCTATCATCTTGTAACAGTGCTTCAGTTATTACTCTTTGAAGTTCTGGCACAACATAAGTAGAACTTTCACCAATTAAATTTTTAAGTTCGATTCCATAATTCCAACTATATATTAGGTGTTCAAATCTTTCTGTATTAAGTATGCAATAAATTGTTTGTTTCATTGCCTCTATTCCATCACAAAATCTAGTTATTGTGTTTTTTTCAATATCTAGGCAATATGTTTTGTTGGGTTGTGTTGCAATTTCTAAATTGCTTTGTAATATATTATTAGTATTAGGTGTCATTTTAGCTTAACCACCTTTCATCTTTTTATTTTGTCTATCACAATATACTCTTGTCCACCACGCTTCTGTATCAATATGACCACATCATCTTTTTTTAATGCATTATGAACAGTCATTTTTTTCTTTCCCCTAATGTTATGTGAATGAGATAGGTTAATTGATTTTTCTGATACTTCAATAGAACTTTGTACTGTATTTGTTATCTTTTCATTATCTGGATTTGGAGATATACTAGAATTAACACTTATATTCGCATTTGCCGTATGTGAATGATTTGCATTAAGTGTTTTATCATCCGTTTTCCAATCTATCGTAACATCTACAGTATAATCAGTAACATTCTTAGTTAATATTAAAAATTCAGATGTTAATTTAAGTTTTTGTTCCACTGTAACCTCTAGTGGACTCGTATTTGTAACAATTCCATATAAAACATTGCAAGGAGCTGATGCTTCTTCAGCTCCCTGCGAAATTCTTTTTAATACATCTATTAGACTCGCCATATTATCCTCCAATTACTGTGATATGAAATCTTGCCCCCTTAATGTCAAATCCATAAAATGTTCTCCATTCTTAAATGTATGTTTTGCTTTTTCAACCAACATAAAATTTTGAAGTTTTACATCTCCTAAATCTAAATTCACAATTATTAAAGAGCCCCCTCTAACTCTGATATCTCCAATAGCATTTTTGATTTCTAAGTTTCTAGTCTTCTGATTATATAAATTTAATAAAGTTTTTGCCTTAACTGCTCCATTTGTTTTTTCATCAATAGTATCAAAGTATTGTAACACTCCCCACTTGTTCATATTACTTGTATCTTGTGCTATATATACTTCCCTTTTTCCTGTTTTTTCATTGTCATATACTAATTTAACTTTATTATATGTATCTGTATCTATAGAACTTTGGTAATCAAAGTTTTGTGCAGTTTCTTCATCTATAATAAGTCCCACTTTCATTCGTTCTAGGTTTTTTAAGCATATTTGTCCAAAATCATCATAAAGAACATACATTTCCTTTTTGTACTGTATTGTTTCATCTAAAGCATTTAAAATAATGTCAAAAAGAGCCTGATTACTTTCAGATTTTTTTGCGATTTTATAATTTGTATTTTCTAAAGTTCCAACATTTAATTGAAAATCATTTGCGATCATTCTAACTAACTCATCGGCTCTTTTATCAACATATACATAACTTGATTTGTTTTTTAAATATCTTAATTGATCATATGCTGTTGTCTTTATTATTTTATCCTTTTCTCTTTTCTTAGTAAAAACAAATCCATAAAACACTTTATTTCCATTAACTTTAAAGCTTATTGGATTTCCTTCTTCATAATTTATTATGTTATCTTTCAATACTTTAAACTCTAGCTTGCCTGGAGATGATTTTCTTTCTGTAGTCCAAACAATTTCATCTTGTGTAACGGGTGCATATACAGTATTTCCATTTTGAATTAATAACTCTATCTCCATACAAACACCTCCTATGCTGGTATCCAAAGTACCTGATTTGGATATATCAAGTTTGGATTTTTTATTTTATCTCTATTGGCTTCATATATTTTTCTATATTTATTTCCTTTTCCATAAAATTTTTTAGAAATATTCCATAAACAGTCTCCTCTTTTTACAGTATAATTTTGGCCACTTGGAGCCGAATTCTTTTGAGTTGCTGTTACCGTTGGTGTAACAGTTCTTTCGACAACAGGTGGCCTATATTGTTTTATAGTTATTTGCATAGTTTTTGTAGAGTACTCTTTATATTGTTTAAGCTTTATTTCAACTTTTACATCAAATCCTTCCTTTGCTTCTTCAGTAATTTTATAATCCTCTAAAGAAACCTTTATATTCGTATCAAATAAAACCTTTCCATTAGGTAATTTTCTTGAAACAATAAATTGAAAAGGAGTATTATTTATTTTCAACTTTTCAAGTATATTTAAATAATATACTGCAGGCTGAAATTCATTTTTATATGTTGCAAAGGGATAATTTGTGTTTGGAAGTAATGCTTTGAATTCAATTTCTGTCAAACCTGGTTTTTTTAAAACATTTATTTCTTGGTTATTAATTAAATCGTAAGTCTTATTTTTATTACTTATTTTTAATGATAATTTATCGGGAGCAATAGGTAATAATGTATTTCCTAAATAAAAATAATATGCCATTTTTTCCTCCCTCCTAAGTATGAACTCCATCCGCAACGGATTGTAATTCTTCTTCTAATCTGGTAGCTAGTTTTTCAACTATTCCATCAATATCTTGTTCTTCATTTATGTTATTATTATTATTCATTGTAATATTTACGCTTGCTGTAGTAAATCTATTTACAGTATCTCTTTCTGCTATATCAATCAAATATTTTAAATCTTCTTCAGATATTTCTGAGTTATCAGCTATTTTTTTAGTATCTCCAGCAATATCTCCAAGTGTGCCATCACCCATGCTACTAAAATCAAAACCATCCATACTTAAGGCATCGTTTATAGCTGAAGTTGCACCATTTATCCAATCATTTCTATGGTCTGTTCTATCTTGTCTTGTAGTTTCTAGCTCTATAACCTTATTTTGTATATCAGTAGCTGAGCTACTTAAATCTGCTGCAAATTTTGCTTTATTTTCGTTGATTGAATTATTTACTTCATTCATATCATCTAGCATGCTTTGTAAATCTTCGTTTCTTCTTACAACATTGTCCATCATGCCTTCCATTGCCTTATCTGCGAAATTCGCATATTGTGCATAATCTATTGAAACTCCTGGTATTTTATTTAAAATTGAAATTATTCCATTTACGATTCCTAATACTCCATTATACAGCCATTGAAAAATATACAGTATTCCTACTCCAACAGCTTCTAATCCTGTTTCAAATGCATACCATGCAGATAACAATGCATAGCAAACTCCTATCATTCCTAATAGCATAAATTGTGCTGCTAGAACTATTCCATAAAAAACTGTTTTGCATCCTAGCCATAAAGTCATAGCACCTATAACTAACATGTCCCATAAATATATAATTGCATAAGCCACCTTATCGTTAGTAAACCACAAGTATGTAAGTGCCACTATTAAGGCCATAATCAATACAACAATCCATACGATAGGACAAGCATATAATGCAGTATTTAATCCATATTGTGCAGCTGTAGCAGATAATGTTGCTCCGGCTTGCATCATACTTGCTGCTGCTTGTACTTTTTGTATAATAGCTAATATAGTCAGAATTCCACTTGTAATAGTAGAAATTACATTAAATGCAATATATGCTCCAACTATTCCTAGTATTACTGGTGCAAGTGGCTCTAAAATACTATATAACCATGCTGCAGTTTCTATTAAACTTAATACAGCCTGCGCAGCTAAGCTTGCTCCTTCTATAAACATATTGAACATTTCCTGTACTTGCTGATTATTTGCTAGAGCATTAATTTTTTTCAAAACTGGATCTAATGCTTTAATTGTTATATTTTTCATTTTTGTCCATACTTGAGCCCAAGTCATTGGCATTTTGTTATATCTGTCATTTATTTGGTCTGCTGTTGAAAACATAGCATTTTTTATAATATCAGATGTAATTACGCCCTGTGATGATAATTCTTTTAAATCTCCTTTGGATTTACCGGTATAGTTTGCTATTGCCTCAGCTAATAAAGGTGCATTCTCCATAATGCTACGGAATTCATCCCCTTGTAATTTGCCAGATGCCATCGCTTGTGTTAATTGATACATTGCAGAAGTTTGTTCTTGAATACTTGCACCACCTATTGTAAAATTTTTATTCATTAACTCTGTAAATGCAATTATCTCATCTGTATTTTTAAAATTATCCCCTGCCAGAATTCCTAATTTTGATACAACGCTAGTAGTATCCAGAAATGAAGATCTAGTTCTATTCGACATCGCAAATATTTTATTTTCTAAATTTTCTACACTATCATTATCATCTACTATCAGTTCAAGTCTTGCTCTATTGCTAGAAACTTGATCGGATAAGTCAACTGTTTTTCCAATTATTGTTATTCCTCCTGCTGCTATTGCAACATTCTTTATAGTATTTAATAGTTTATTTGCCGCCAAATTAGAATTTTCAAAGTTAGAAGGCATTTTTCTTGTTTCATTATTAGCATTTTGTGCTGACTGTTCTATCTGGTTCAATATCATATTTGTATTATTTAACTCTTCCTTCGCTATTTTTAGTGATTGTAAATCAACTGGATTAGATGATGCTGTTTGCATATCTTCAAAATTATTAATAAGAATTCTGCAAGCATTGCTCATACTTCTAAGTGCAGGAGACATACTGTCTTGAACCATTATAGCAGTTTTTATTGTTGCCATTGTTTCACCTTCCTTCTCTTATTTCCACATTATTTTTTTAATTTACTTTGCTGTTCTTTTTCATTTTCAATTCTAATATCAATAGATGCAATAACAAAAGCTTTTTCTTTAAATGGTAATTCTATAAATTCATGTGGAAATCTATGAAGTTTTTGAAGGCAATAATGAGCATACACAGCTTCATAATCGCCTTCTTTAATTAGTTTTTTGCTTCTTCAACCGCTTCTTCTAATTCATATCCATTTATTCTTTGAATTTCTGCTGTTAGATCATCATATTCTGCAGCATTTAATAAATGTTTTGTCAACAAATCAATAGAGTCCATCTCATGATAAAAGTCTAATAACTCTGCATTGTGAAGGTCCGGAAATATAACACATTTATCAGTAAGCAATTGCAAATATCTAATTGTATCTAATTGCTGTTGATATCCTTTTTTCTTTCCATTTTGTACTATAACTTGTCTATAGCATTGTTTTCTTAAATCTTCATTCTCTTTTGCAGTTATAGTTTTTAATTTCCATGGGATAGGCTTTCCATTTTCATCCTTGAAGTTTTTAGAAGCTACATATTCAAAAACTTCTTCTTTCTTTTCAATCATAAAAGCTTGTAAATTGCTCATAATATTCCTTCTTTCTTATTTATTTTTATTCCATTCCATCTAAAACTTTAAATTTAGTTGGATTTGCAAAATCTTCAAATGTAAATTCAATCTCTTGCTCTAGAAAATCTCCATCTACATCAAATGATGCTAATACTCCACCATTGATATTGCAACCTTTAAATATCATTGAACATGCACCTGCTGATGATGTTGGATCTTCATTTGTTACCTGAGTATCAAAATATACATCTTCTCCCGAATTTTTATATCTTTCCATAAGCTCATCAAAAATAGATGTATTTTTATATACTGTCATTTTTCCTGTACCTTTCCAGCCAGTTGATTTATTTCCAGCACCTGTTTTTCCTAATATGTTTATTTCCTTTTTAGTTTTCTCAAATTTTGCTTCAAAATCTTTTGCTTGCATTAGTAAATATCTTCTTCCTTCGATAGTTACGTAGCAGTCTGCCAATTTTGCGCTAATAGCATCTTTAGCATTCATATTAATTTCAGACATAATAAATTTCCTCCTTTAAAATAAATTAAGAGAACATGTACTGCCCTCTTTTATTCTACAACTACGGTCATATATAATTTTTCCATAGCATTAACTATTTGTACTGCAGCATCAATAGTTACGGATTTTTTATCATTTCCAATTGCTACTGCGATATCTGTGTCTTTAAAATTCTCTATTGCTTGTATCTGTTGATATGATTTAAATAATGTTGCTATATCATTCCATAATGAGGTTCTTCCAGACTCATTATTTGCAATTTTTCCTATGTATTTTGAATTAAATACACTTGCTACATCTGTTGCAATTTGGTCTAATACCCTTATAGTTTGATTTGATTTAAACTCTTCACCTTTTTCATCAGTAGTATTAACTAAGCTGTTTATATCCACTAAAACTCTAACTTGGTCACCTACTTGATGTAAAACAAATTCTCCACTATCAATTGCTGTTTCTAGTTGTGCTTGTGTATATTCTGTTTTAGGTGTATATTCTCCATCGTATGTCTTATTGGTGTTTGATTTATTTATCTCACAACCTGCAATTACGCCAGTAACCCAATATATCATTCCTATATCTGATTCATCTGCAGCATTTTTTACATTAATAACTCCTTCATAATCAGCAGATGTGTTATACAATACAGCTTGAAATTTAATACCTAATTTATCTCTTAATCTTTTTGCATATTGAACATATAAGCCTGTTATAGATGTATCTTTAGATAAACATCCAACTGCATTGAATGAATAAGATTCAAGTTTGTTTAGAAAATCTTGATGAGCTGTTGAGCTAACTGTTCCATTTGTTCCACCAGCTAGTGCTGTTCCTGCTGTAACAGTCAGTGTAGTAGCTTTGAATGAAACAAATTCATTTGCAACTAATTCACTTGCTGTTTTTACGATTTGTTTATCAACTTCTTTTGTTCCAAGCATCGTTATTACTTCATATTTATTATTATCATCAACATTTTTTTGTATGATAATTTTCAAGTCATTTCCTCGTGTTCCAGAATATAAAGCTGTTGCAATATCATTTGTAGCTTTTTCTCCTTCATTTAATTTATATAAATATGCTTTCTTGATATTTTTAAATAAATCTCTTAGTCCTTTTAATTTTGGATCTGAATATTCATATCCAAATAAGGCTAAAGAATTTTTTGCAAATTCTTCTCCTGTTACTGCTATTATTTGGCTATCTTTTCCCCAATCAAGTTCAAGTGCTAATGCAGCAATTCCTCTATCTCCTGCAACTGCAGAAGCCGCTTTTTGTGATGCAAAATTAATGTATGCACCAGGTATTTTTTTGTTTTGGACTGTAAAAGTTCCTCCTCCTAATGACATATTAATTCACCTTTCCTTTCCTAAAATCTTCTATTGTCTTATTTACTTCTTCTAATGTATATAATTTATCATCTTTTAATAAAGCATTAAGTAAATCGACATTATCTTTAAATCTTTTTGAATTTACTATTTGTTGTTTAGTAAATCTATCTTCAATTATAGTTTCTACTTTTTTTCCCTTAGCCATCCTTTTTAACCTCCCCATTAAGATCATAATTGTTCATCTGTGTATTATCATTTTCTCCCTTACATATAAATAATTTATAGTCAATGAAAAAGTGTAACACTCCATCTTCAATTTTAGATTGCATTTTATCTGCTCTAATTAGTGCATTATTAGTTAAAGTTATATACTCTAAATCATATAACTTATCTGCCATTTCCATTAAACTTGGTGTATCATCATTTTTTGAAAAACCTGTAATATCAAAATGGAGTATATCTATATAATTTTTTTTATTTATACCTATATCTCGATTCTCATTTCCATCTAAGTAATTAATAAAAAAACAAGGTTTTTCCATACCTTGCTGAACATTATCATCATATACCTTATAGGATACATCAAATATTTTTCTAATTTTTAAGGAAATCCCTGTCACTATTTTATCAATAACCATTATTAAAACACTCCTCCATAAATTTAGTCAATTTGCGTTCTATAATCTTAGGCAATTGTGATTCTAATTCTTTTTCTGATATAGTAAGCATAAAGTGTCCATTTACCCAGGCAGATTTTAATTTCTTGCCCAAAGCGGGAACAAATCTTCCAGGTTCTTGCCTATGTCCAAATTCAACATAAGATGAATATTCTACTGGATTTTTCACAATTATAATATAATTATTGCCAAGTCTGAGTATCTTTAAAGAGTCTGCATATTCCTTTGCATTTGGTACTTTTCCTCCCTCAGCTTCTTCTTGTGTTTTTGCTGTCCATCCTCTCCTTAATGTTCCTCCATTTTTTATTTTATAAGTTCTATAGCTACCATCCTTTTTTATTACTTCAAAGGTTCCTTCTCCTACAGGTGTCCTTTTAATGACTTTCGCTAATAAACGAGCAGCCAACTCTCGAGAAACATCTTCACAAAATTTTTGCACATCGAATTTTGACATTTTTTCTATTTTTTTTGCCAACTCTTCTAGTTGTTTAAAATCACAACTTCCCCATCTAGCCATTATGCCCACCCCTTAAATTTTTCTAACATAATTTCTTGGTGTGTGTCATATACTGCTGGTTCTCCACTATTTTTATATTCGGTAGTTCTATTTTTTTGAGTTACAATTATCTTAGAGCCAGGTTTTATATTTAATTCTGGAGCAATAAACAATTTGACCTTTGTAATAACATTAGATTGATTTTCGGTTTCATTATTTGCATTAATATCCTCAAAAGATAGCTTACATGGTTGCTTTTCTAGTACAGTCTCTTCTTTAAAATTAGTTCTATTATTTTTTGGATTCGTATTTGATTTATATTCAATAATATCACATTTGCCATCATATAATTTTTCAATTGCCTGTCTAGCAATATTTAAATACGGATTCATACTACCACCTCATCTTTCGATGTCTGTATAAATCTTTTTTATATTTTTCTACTAAAGCATCTTCTGAGAACTCTAATGTTCCTGTATTATATATTATTCCATTTATATTTACTGATGTTGCATCTGCAAAATCTACAGTTGTATCTCCCTCTTGTATGCTTTTAACTTTCATATTCATATCACTTGAGGAATTTACATCTATATTTTTAACAAACTGATTATCATATCCATTTAAATACCAATAATCTTTTGTCATTCTAATCCATGTAGCATATAAGCTTTTTGGTATAGAAGAAAGATGTGTTGTATCTAAAATAATACACATTGTATCACTTATTGAATATAATAACTGTTCTTTTGCAGCATTTCTTTTTGCCTCATCTTGAATGTTTGTTATTTTTAATTCATTTTGTAAACGCTCTACAAACAATCCCATATTTATTTCTGTTCGGCTTTTTATTTCATTAAGAATATTCATATAATCACCTACTCATTTTCTGGATTTTCTTTTTCTACCTCAGTATCTTCTATTTCTTTAATTTTTGCAATTAGTGTTTCTTTTTTCATATTGTGAACATTTTTTATACCTAGTCCTTTTGCTTTTTCTTTTAATGCTTCTAATTCTTCGCCGATATTGTCGCCGGTATTGTCACCGGTATTGTCGCCGGTATTGTCGCCGGTATTGTCGCCGGTATTGTCACCGGTATTGTCGCCGGTATTGTCGCCGGTATTTTTGTCTGCAGAAGGCTCTGCATTCTCTGTAGAATACTGTGCAGCATCTTTTTTATAATTTTCAACATATAATTCTAGTTCTTGTTTCAATTCTTTTAGATTTATTGTTTCATCTTTTACCATTATAGTAATAGTTCTTTCCTTTTTATCTGAGATTTCTTCTACTACATCTAAATATTTTTTATTTTTTTCGTACACATCCTCACTAACTATAGCTGTATCCTTATCATAACACCATTTTCCATTTAACTTTAATGCTGGTCCTTTTACAATAACTCTTTTCATCTTATTACACCTCTTTTATTAAAAAATAAAAGGTAAAGGCTTGTAGCCTCTACCCTAAGTTAAGCTAATGCTAGCTTGAAATACCTCATCACTATATGGGAATGAAGGTAATGCAGTAGCAACTGCTTTTTCCCAAGTGCTTACAGGATCTTTGTCTTCTTCATATACCATAGCAAGTATTTTGCCAACTTGTCTAATGTCAATTGAAGGATCTCTTTGTAATCTTATTTCTTCTGCTGTTGGTCCATATAATGTTTCACCTAATTTTCCTTCTGGGAACATTGAGAAACATTCTTCTGGGAAATATCTAATTTGCTCATAAGTTCCATCAGCTTTTAATCTTCTATAGACTTCATCATAAGTATATATTTTTGGTAAACCTAAGCTTTCTAAGTATGTATTTAATTCTCCAACTGTTGCTAATCTTTTTGAGTCCTTTCCATATAAAGCATTAATAACATTTGGATTTTTTAAAATTTTTGCTAATACAATATTTGAAGTTAGAGCTCTTTTTGGTTTAACAGCCATTTTGTTGTACCATTCCATTATATCTGCTATTGGGTCTGAGTTTGTTCCCCAGTCTACATTTGCAGCCTTATGAGCCTCTGGTACACCATAATCAATACTAGCATTTAAACCATTTTCATTTAATGTTACAGTTCCCTTTGCTAATATTTCCATACGCATAACTTCGACTCTTGCTCTTACACCTTGAACTAATGAGTCAATATCATTATATACCTCTTGCATTAATTCTTGTCTTTCAGCTTCATTTCTTGGTGATTCTAAGGCTATAATATCTTCCTCACTTAATGGTAATTTTCTTTTAATTAATGCCAATTCAATAGCTTTCTTTTGAGCCTCTCTTTGTCCAATTTCAGATTCTGTATCAAATCCATGTACACTTGCAATTACAGGTGTTTTACTTTTATTTACGATCATATCAAATTTAAGTGATCTTTTCTTTACTTCTGGAAATAGTTCCTCTCCCATTAATGCTGGATATTTTCTATCCTTTTGATAATTTAATATTTCTTTTTGTTCAAAAAGTTCTAATACACTTTTTCCCATAATATTTTTCCTCCTTATATATTTTATTAATATTTTTTAGTTATTCTTTTTCAAATATTGTACCGCTAACATCTCCGCCAACAGTATAATCAGCAGTTCCCGCTGTTACTTCTGCAGCTGTTCCTGCTAGTAATTTAGCATAAACATCTCCTACTCTTTTGAAATAGTCTTTATCTTCTAAATATTTTGCATCTGTTGTTTTCTTATATGAAGCTGCAGATTGTGTTTCATAGTCATCTTTAAAATGAATTCCTGGCATTGTTGCTTTATCAGCATCTGCAATTTTTTCTGGTAGTCTTGCAGCTAATACCCATCCTTCATACATAACAGCTCCTGGTTGTGGTCCTTCTGTTACATCAACATCATTGAACACTAGTCCAATAGCAACTCCTTGTGAATTTCTGTAAACAGTACCAGCCTTTACAATTTTTCTTCCTTTTGCATTTGCTACTACACCTTTATTATCAATTTGTCTAGTGTAGTTGTGATATTTAGCAGAAGCTAAAAAATTAACTTCTTTTACTTCTTCGTTTTTAACATACATAATATTTTTCCTCCTTATATTTAATTAAAAAATTGGCTTTTTTCTGTGCCTGTTTCAGCACTATTATTTATTTTTGCAAAATTAGAGCCACTACTAATTCCTGCGCCTTCATCTCCTTCGCCTCCGTTACCTTCATTGTTTAATGGATTTCCAGTAACTTTAGTTTCGAAGAAATGAGGATCTGATTTTTTTAGAGCATCTAGTTGCTCTTTAATACCGATTAATGTTTTTCCCTCTTTATCAGTAGTAATCTTAGTTAAGTCCAAAGACCCTTTCACTGCATTTATATTATTTTCGGTATTTCTTACTTTAGCATCTTTAAATGCTGATTTTAAAAGTTCATTGAAGATATAGTCTGAATGTTCTTTTTTAGCATTATCTTCAATTTCTTTTACCTTTTTGTCATATTCTTCTTTGGTTATAGTATTCTTTTGAAGATCAGCAAGTGCTTTTTCTTTCTCGCCTTTCTCTTTTTCAAGTACCTTTTTGTCATTTTCCAGTTGTGATTTGTCTGCTTTCAATGTTTTGTTTTCATCTTGTAATGTTTTTATATCCTTTCCATTTTCAGCTAAAACAAAACTGATTTGGTCTTCTGTAAGACCCTTTGCTTTTAAATCTTCTGTTTTCATACTTTCTCCTTTTCTATAACACCATCATACTAGGCTTTTTTAGGCAGTTCTCCATCTTCCGTTATTCAAATGTTATGAGGCAATTATTAAGGTCTACCTCTTGACCAATTTTTTATAATAAAAATAGACACCTTTTCAGATGTCTAAAATTAATAACTATTCAATTAAAATGTAGGTTAGGATTTGCACCTAACATGATAATTATTTTTACACTTTATATTTGACTTCAAGTGAGAGGCAATCCATAACCCATAATAGTGTTTTATCTAGTCAAAGTACTTCCAACACTAGGGCAATTATCTTATCCATACACATAGCGTCTACCTATTCCGCCACCACATTTTTTATTCTATTATTTCTAAACTAACAATCTCATTTTCAAACAACGAGTAATTTTTGTTGTCTTTTTCATTCAATATATCTATTTCTTCTATTTCCGGCTCATTGTCCTCTGCTGGTACATATCCTACTATTTCGCCAATATATTCATTGTTATTATATGATTTTATTTTTACTCTTTTATTTAATAATTCTTCTAAATTCTTGCCTTTCATGCTAATTTCCGCCTTTCCTATAAGGAACTATATGTACACCAGTTTTACTATAATGAATTTTGAAACTATTAGTCTTTATTTCTTCTGTCTTATTTTTTACAACTCCAATTTGTTCATCAATTGTTATTATTTCTTTCTTACTCCATTTTCCATTATCTCCAAATTGTAATGTACCTGTTCCCGCATATTTGTTTACAAGTTCTTGTGCTTTCTCAGATGATATAGTTAAGTAACTTCTTCCTTCAATATAATTATTACTGTTTAATATATGTTTATCTTGTTTTCCAATATTTATTGTCTTATTTACATTACCAATATATTGTTTTGCTTTTTCTTCTGTTGTTATTCCCAATGCATCTAAATATTGTGCTTTTAAGTTTTTCCATTCATCAATATTATTATACTTCATTTCTTGAAATTCTTCAAATGATTTTCTAATTTCTTTTTCTCCTAGTATGTTTTTATATCTATTATATTGTTCAAAATCTGCTGACTTATTCTTTTCTTTTTTTTGCATTACTTCAAATTTTTTCTTTATATTAGGATCACTATCTATATATTTACTTTTCCATTCATTATATGTAATATTACTTGGTACATAATAAGTTTTTCCGTCTGTATTTCTAGCTGCTCTTTCCCCAAATTCAAATTCATCTGCAAAATATGGAGCAGTTGTACTTCGACAATTAACATGAAATGGTGGAGCAGTTATTCCTTCTTTATAATCACTCATATTAAATATTTGCCCATCTAGATTACGGCATATATCTGATGTTCTTGAGTCAAGTGTAGCAACTATAATATATTTTTCTACTCCTAAATCTTTAAAACAATCTTTTCTGGCCACACTAGAAAAAAATGCTGACTCTGTCATTACTAATGTTCCTGCCTTATTTTTACTAACCCCAAATGTTTTAGAAATCTTATCTATCACATCATCTGGTGCCTTACCTCTTATTATTGATTGTGTTAATTCTTTTTGCAATGTATCAATTAAAGCTTTTTTATTTTTCCAAATTCTATCACTAAAGGTATATCCATCACTTGTCCATGGTTTTGATATTATTCTTTTTATAGTGTTTTCATCTAGTGCAGAAAACTGGAAAGCAACATTGTGGCCTTTTTGTAATTCATATGCTACTTTATAATAAGTATCTTTGTAGGTATCAATAATGAAATTTTGAGTTTCTTGTTGTTCATTATGTGAAAGTTTTTCAATTTCATTTTGTATTTGTATTTGTAAAGCTTCTAATCTTGAAATATGTACTTTCGCACTTGCATTTTCTAATTCTTTTCTCCATATAAGATCTATTCCATTTTCCTGGCCATACTTTATATATTCCTCTACATCCCATTTAAGTTCTTTTAGTTCATTAGTATTAAGCCATTTTTTTGAGTCTCTTAATGAAATTTGATTATTAACAGAAAATCTTGCAAGCCAATTTTTAGTTTCTTTTTTTATATTATATAATGCTTTTTCATATTCTTCTTTCAATGTTTCCAAATACTTTGATTCATTTAAAATTTGCATTCTTTCGAGTTCTTCTAGTCTTTTGCTCCAATAATCTTTGTTATTCATTACTTATCACCAACTTTTGTAGCACCATTTTGAATAGTATTTCCTGCACCAGTATCTTTTCTTTGCTTTAGCAATTTTTCATATTCTGATTCAGCCTTTTCGTTTTCTTCCTTTTCCTGTTCCTTAATTTTTTGTAATTCATCTTCAACATTACGCACAAATGGATGATTAGCTAGTATTGTCGCTTTACTTAGAAGATCAACACTATTATTACAATTTTCTATTAATTCTTTTTCATTAACTGTCATTGTCTTATTAAATACAAACTCCATTTCATATTTTGAATAATCTTTATTATCTTTTGCAGCTATCCATTCATCTACAAAGGCCTTAAAATATTCTAAACTACTTTTAAATTCTGTTTCTATATTGCTACAATCTAAATCCAAATCGGAATATAATTGTTTTAGAGCGACTCCTGACTCCTGGGTTCCAAACTTTTCACTTTGTGTATCAACTCCTGAGCCACCCTCATAAATATCTTTTCGTAATTGTGTAATAAATTCCTTAAAAGCCTCAATAGATATTTGTACACCTTTTCGGTCATATTCTCCATCTGTGTCTAAGAAAACTGTGTTAAATGTTTGTAAGTTTTTTTGGAATGTCCCTGCTTCCGATTGATAATTCTTAACAACATTTACACCATCTGGAGCCTCATAAATTGTATCACCCATTTTTGAAGTTAACTCATCATAACAATCTAATAATGCTTTTAGAAAATGTATTAGAGGTAATTCATCTCCATTATATTTAAAATAAATAAATGGAATACCTTTTTGCCAGTTTTTGGCTTGTCCATTTATCATATAGTGACATAGAATTGATGTGCCTTCTGTGTCTTTTCCTATAATAAATTCCTTTCTTTTTTCAACTTCTTCTACATCCTCTATTAAAGTATCTCCATCATAAATATAATATCTTATGCCCTCTTCATCATAGTATTCTACTTTTGTTTTTGTTTCTTTTGTTTCCTCTGTTGTATATATTTCAACATCATAAAACATTGCTAATGCATCTAAAATCTCATGTTCTTCATCCTTCCAAATTGGAACAATCCTAGTTGCATAACGCAATCTTACTTTTAAATTTCCTTCTGCATCTATATATATTTGCCACCATGCAACAGCTCGTTTTACTGCTTCTATTAGTGTATATTTTAGTCTTTTATGCATCTTGTTATTAAAAATATCTTTTATCAGTTCTTTATATTCGTTATCCTCTTTTTCTCCCTTTTCCACTAGTTGCTTAATCGTAGGTTTTTTTCTTAATAAATAACCTGCCTTCTGATTTATCATTTTATAAATTATTGGATGTTTCAATTGATAGTTTTTTGCATGTGGTGCTACTTCTTCTTGCCCATCTTCATTTATATATACTCTTTCTTTTTTATTTATATCTCCCTCATTTTTATAATATTTATTTCCTATAACCATTTCTTTATATTTATTTGACTCTTTAAAGTCTTTGATTTGAGTATTGACAAATTTTGAAAGGTCCATTCCTTTCTTTGCACCTTCTTTTAAAATAAAATCAATTTTTTCTAATTCTGTAATCATTATCTGTTCACTCCTTTATAATTATTAAAATATGCACCTCTAGTCTTGATAGGGAATAGAGTCTGTAGTAAATATCTTAAAGCATCCATTGCGTGGTCGTTCTGCTTTATTGGTTTGTCTTCGCCTCTTTCTTGGGCCTTTTCATCCCATATATAAGATGCAAATTCTCTCAATAAATTAGGACATTTTTCTGCAACAATATGTATTCTTTCTTCATCAAGCCAATTTAGCACAACTGTTATTCCGTTTATAACTGCATTATCAGCTTCTTTAACATTTATCTTATTTTGTTTGAATAAATTTATAAGAGATGTAGCACTTGGATCAATGATAGTTCTTCTTATATCTAGTCCTTCTACCATTGTTAAGTAATCTTTTAAAAACATTGCATCTGTTTTAGTAATTTTTTCTTCTTGTCCACTTTTGTTTTTCTTTGTTCCTTTGTTGTAATATTCTCGTAAAATATACACATGAGGCTTATTATTTATATATTTAATAGCACATAATAAGAAAACCTGTGGATTCGTAATTCCATAATCAGAAGATACATAATAGTAATCAAACTTATCTGGAAGGTCCTTTTCTTTTATTGTGTGCTTTTCTTTACTAAAATTAGGATATATAATTCCTTCTGCAAGTACCCATAGTCCCAAAATAAATCTTTGAAAAAAGACACCTACAAACATTTTGCGGTATCTTTCCTTTGTTTCTTCATCTAAACTTGGGTTATCATCCATTGTGAAATGAAGATGTAATATTTTCTTTTCACTTGCTTTATCAATCCATTCAACTTTAAACCAGTGGTTAGGTCCCTCTGGGTTACAGTTAAACCAGTATTTTGAACCTTTAACAGAACATCTTGCAAGTGCTTGATTTACAAATGATTGTGGCATTAAAGCTACTTCATCTAAGAACACACCTGCTGCAGTAATTCCGTTGTACTAAATCTTGTGATCTTTCATCTTTTCCTCCAAAAATGTAAAAGTAATTAATTACTTCTCCGCTTCGAAACTTCTACTAGGTTATCTGCTCTTCTATCTTTTATCTTGTATCCTTGAGCTCTAAGCATTAGTTTAAGCCAAAATAAAACATTTCTACGAAACGCCCCTACAGTTTTACCTGCCATAATAAAGTTTTGGCCATTAAATCTGCACATTGCCCATAATGCAAAAGATAAGGACATACATAATGTTTTTCCTGCTCTTATGCTTCCATCTGCAATAATTCCATTTTTATCTTTCACAGGACTTTCATCAGTCCACCATGTTAATATTTTCTTTTGTTTTAAGCTAAACGGTTTAAACTTGAATAAAGTTCCATTTTTTATCTTCTTTTTCAGTGTAATAGCATTTTGCATTACTTTGTTTCTTAGATTAGAAATTCTTTCATCAATATTCTCAATTGTCCTCGGTATAATCATCCCATGCACCTTTCGTTGTGTCGTTTAAGGCCTTAATGAAGCTATCATCTTTCAAATCTTCTGTATTTGAGCTATCCTCTTTTGCTGCTTCCATTTCTAATCTAATTAAATCTAATTCAAGTTTTCTATCATCAGTTTCCATTCTATGTAAACTGTCTAAACATTTTCTTTTAGCATCTTCTATTCTAGTAAGTGAGTCTTCTAATTTTTGTAGTGGCGTTATTACATTTATAGCTTCTGTTACTGTCTCTGTTTCATTTGAAGAGTTAGAACTATATTGTCTTTTTACTATTCTTTCTATGTTCATATCCTTTTCTTTGTCTTGTATTTGTTTAATCCTTTTTAAAATTCTATACTCTCTTATGCATAACATTTTATATTCTTGTTCTATACAAGTTCGTTTATTGTCTATTTCTAACTTTTTATATATGCTTTTTTCTTCTTCAGATAGTACATCAAAAAATATTGTTTCATACTCTCCCGTTGTAAGGGCTCTTTTGTTTCCTTCTTCAGCTCCCGGTCCTCCGCTGTTTCCAACAGCATTTTGATTACCTAAATGTGTAACACTTAAATTGCTTTCTCTTTGCCATTTATTTTTTTTGACAAGATAAGTGACTTGATTAAATGATATTTTATATTTCTTTGCTAATTCTTTATATGTAAGTCCATTTTTATAATCGATTTCAATTTTTTCAATATCGTGGATCTTCTTTTTGCGTTTCACATCATATCACCCACCTACCTATCTTCTAATTTTGCCTTTTGATTTGTTAGTGTTTCCCACCTCTTTACTATTACATCACAATATTTTTGATCCAATTCCATAGAGTAGCATGTCCTATTAGTTTGCTCTGCTGCAATAAGTGTTGACCCACTTCCGGCCAAATAAATCTAATACTATTTCATTTAATCTGCTACTATTTTTTATTTGCCTTCCTATTAGGCTTATTGGTTTCATGGTTGGATGCAAATCATTAATTGTAGGTTTATTCTCATTTATAACTGTAGTATTTAGATTGTTTATAACATTTTCGAGTAATTTAACTAATTCTTCTTTTTTCATTTTATTATAATCTATTTTTATATTATCAATTACAGTTGTCTGAGTTCTATCATCTATAAAGTAATGACTCTCACCTGGTTTCCATCCATATAAACACGGCTCGTGTTTCCATTGATAATCTTGAGTACCTAAAACTAATGCATTTTTGTTCCATATTAATTCTTGTCTAACATCAAGTCCATTATTTTTTAATGCTGATTCAAAATTAATATGTTCCCTGGATGCAAACCATATGTAAAATGCTCCTCCTGGTTTTAAAGCATCATTCATACACTTAAATGCTTTTGTCAGGAAATTGCTAAAAGCATTATCATTCATATTGTCATTTATAATTGTCATTCCCTGGCTATTTTCTATACCAACATTGTATGGCGGATCTGTTACAACTAAATCCGCCATATTTCCATTCATTAATTTTGAAACATCTTTTGTGTCAGTACTATCGCCGACACATTAACCTATGTCTTCCAAGTATCCATATGTCTCCTGGTTTCGTTATTGGTTCTTGAATTTCATTAATTGCTTCATCAATATCAAATTCATCTTCCTCAGTATCTAAATATTCATTTAAAATGTTATCTATCTCTTCAGAGTCAAAACCAGTAAGATTAACATCAAAGTTTTCCTGTAGTAGTTCTTGTAATAAATTCTCTAGTTTTTCAGTATTCCATTCGCCACTAATTTTATTCAATGCTATGTTTAATGCTTTTTCTTGTGTTTTATCTAAATCAACTACTATGCATTCTATTTTTTCATAATTCAATTCTTTTAATACTTTTAACCTTTGGTGTCCTCCAATGACTGTAAAATCTTTATTTATAATAATAGGCTCTACATAGCCAAAATTTATTATACTATTTTTTATCTTTACATATTCCTCATCGTTAGGTTTTAAATCTTTTCTAGGGTTATATGTGGCTGGAATTAGTTTATTTATATCAATTTTCTGTATTTCCATCTATTCACCTTCTATCTTATCTAGCAATTGAATTTTTATTTGCTCTGCGATTTTTTTCATCATAACAGGTGGAACACTCATTCCACACACATATTGTACATTCATTCCCATAAAATTATAGTCTTGTGGAAATGTTTGTATTTTTAATATATCTTTATCGCTAGCATATCCTGGTACATCAAACCTTATTGGCGGACTTCCACCAGCTGTAATTGTTGCTGGTGTTCTATCATCTTTTAGATATTGTGCATTAAAACAACTTATTTTTCCGTTTTCTGTCCTTTTTATTGTATCTCCTAACTTGTTGTCTTTACTTATTCTCTTTTTCCATCTTTCATAAGTTAGTGTATCATAATTTAATTGCTTATATTCTTTATCCTTTATTTCGCCATATTTTATTGGTTTTTCATTAAATTCTAAAACAAGACTAGGAAATTTATATCTCTTATTCGTTGCAATAAAGAATACTCTTTCACGTTTTTGTGGCACTCCCATTGTTGCTGCATTTAGTATAAATATTTGTGTATTATATCCTATCTCGTTCATCCTTTTTATTATTAAATTTACATATCCCTTTGCATTTCCCATCACAAGTCCTTTTACATTTTCAGCAACTATGATTTTTGGTTGTAATCTATTAGCAAGTTCTATAAATTCAAAAAATAAATCATCTAGTACCTGACTTGCTTGTCCTTCTCTAAACTTTTTATTTTTGCCCCAATTCTTTTCTCTTTCTCCAGCTAAAGAAAATGTACTACATGGTGGACTTCCATCTAATATATCTAATTTAAACAGTTCATTTGGATAATTTGATAATTTATTCATTTCTTGAATTCCCATGCAATAATTATATCTAGGGTTATGATTTTTTAAATATATTTCATTTATTTTTTTATCTATTTCACAATTTCCTATAACATTAAATCCAGCTAGTTTATAGCCCATAGTAGAGCCTCCACCACATGAAAAACAAGAAAACACATTATATTTGTTTTTAGAAATATTCTGCAAATCTTTTAAATACCATTCATACTCTACCATAATACTACTCCTTATCCAAATCGAATAAAAAGCCGACATTTTGGGCATTGACATTTAAACTTTTCATCACTAAAATCTAGCAAGTCAACTTCTACATTTTCATTAATAGTTTCTTCTGTTTCTTTTATTATTTTATTGATTTCTTTTTCATCAAAACCTGTTATAGATAAATCTATTTCGTTTTTTGATAATTCATTTAGTAATATTTCTAATTTTTGATAATCCCATTCTCCAGATATTTTGTTAAGTGCTATACTAAGCAACTTTTCTTTATCTTTACTTAAACTTACAATTATGCACTCAATTTCTGTTATTCCCATATCTTTCAATACCTTTAAGCGCTGATGTCCACTTATAACTGTCATATCATTATTTATTATTATTGGTGATATATATCCAAATTCTTGAATACTATTTTTTATTTTTTGGTATTCTGGATCTTTTTCTTTTAAATCCTTTCTTGGATTGTAACTTGCTATCTTTAGTATTTCTGTTTTTACTTTTTGTATATTCATAATCAAAATCCCCCTCTTTAAAACATTTATTAATTCTTTTGCAATTTTTACATTGCTGCCTCATGCATATTCCATAATTCATATACACACCTTCTTTTGTACATAAAAAAACTCACAATTAATTTGTGAGTTTTTTAGGGGATTTTTTAATTACATTTTTACTTAATACAATTATAAATCATTGACAATCTCATTTCAAGTTCAATTTTAGCTCATAATATTTAATCAAATCTTATACCATCAATTCCGGAACATTAAAATTGCAATTTCGTTTATTGCTCGGTTTTTATCTCTTTTTATTGTACTAATACTTGCATGTACTTCATCAGCAATTTGGTTCATTTTTTCACCTTTTATATATAGTTTTTCAATTACATCTGATCTTCTCTTTAATTCCACATCATTCCTACTATTGGCCCTTAATGAATATGCAGCCAGTATTGTATCTATATGTTCTATTATAATTTCAGTCCTTTTCTTTGATTTTAATATTGATTCAACTATAGTTTTATCATATTCATATACATCAATTCCTAGTTTGTCCAATATTTCACTAGTTTCTTCCGTATCTAGTTGTTCTTCTGTATATATGGCTGTATTTATATGTCTCTTAAAATTTCTATAATTTTTTAGTAATAACTTTGTATTTCGTATTCTATTATCATATTTTATTTTGTTAGATAACTGTTTTTCTGCTTCAATTGCTTCAATTGCCCTTTTTACCCCTTCATTTACACCTGCTGTTATTGAACTTTGTATCACATCCAACAACTCAGGATCAACAATTAACTTTTTTTCCATACAAACACCTTTCCTTTAGGCTAATTGTATGTGCTTTGTACTTTGGTATAACATATATTTTAAATTCTAATCCAATAACAATTATTTAAACCTATTTAATAATAATTTCTTGTGCATTAAACAGTTTCTTTAATGCATCTTCTAACTTACTTTTATCAACTTCAACTACATAATGTTTTATATTTTCATCATCATAATATCCACATTTTAGCATTGTTCTTTTGGCTTCTTCAGTATTTCTAATATATTTTAGTGCCTCTTCTGTAGCTTGCATATCTGCTTGAAGATTTTGATACTCTCCTCTTGAAATATGGCATTTGGTTAAGTCTACAAATGATTGTAATACATCTATATATTCTTTATTCATAAGTTTGTACCTTCCTTTACTTATTTTTTAAAACAGACCCCATTCCGCAAATTTTTCAAATCCGCCTTTTAATTTTATAAATTTTCTTGCTATTTCTACTATTTCACTGTATGGTTTTCCATCTACGAACTCATCTCCAATTGCACAGTATAATTCTACTGGTTTCTTGGTCTCTTGTGCCTTTAAAAATGCATATATGTTTACTGATACATCTGCTTTTGACAAATCTTTACCATGTAATCCTCCACCTGTTACCGCTTCTCCCATGTCACTGCCTAATTTTCTATTTGTAGCACCTGTATCTACATCTGTTCCACCTGTCCATTCTCCTAACGGATTTATAATTGCTTTAGGAAATAGCTCTTTTAATTCCTTGTTTCTAGCATTACTTTGGCATATTATTAATTTATCTTTATCAAGTATGTATTTTCCATCACTATTGTATTTGGCATATATTCTGTGTGCTATATCGCTTATTGCTTCCTCTTCAAAATTTATAGGCACTCCCTTAAATATTCCATTATCTCCACATCTTATTTTTCCTTCTTGATTTTTAGCAAGTTTCACATCTTGTCTATTAGGTATTATATGCACATCTATATCTTTACCTGCTATTCTATACACAACATTTTCAACATCTTCAAATGGCACTTTTGCATTTGTTTCTGCTATTATAAAACAATGTCCATGTCCTATTAGTACTTCAACTGCTATCCTAGGATCTTGTTCAATTTTATAGGCTAAATCTACAATTGCCCCTGCTATTCTATCAGCTATTTTATCTGGATGCTTCGGATTGACTTTTTCTATCATTTACTTTCCTCACTTTCTTTTCTATTTCCATATCAATAAGTTTATCTATTCTTTCTTTTTCTTTAGTTATTGCTTCATCTATTATTAAACACATTGTATATGTCGATATTGATAGTTTGTCTTTAGTTTTTAACAACACTGGTTCAGAGTATCCGTACCAATGTTTAGTTTCTATTCTAAATCTAATATCATCTGTTGCCGTTTCCTCTACTCTATGTTTTATCTCCTTCAGTTCATTTATTGCCATTTGATGTAGCGCTATTGTATTACTTATTTTTTCGTTCATATTTATATCACTTCCTCTATCTTTTTTAATAATTTTATCCATTGTACTTCATCACATTGCATTCCTAAATATTTAGCTTCTTTTATGTCATCTCTTATTTGCCCTAAGCATCTATCTGACAATTTATCATCTTCTATTTGTTGCATAATATAATTTACAGTAATTTCTACAATGTATGTCATTCTTCCTAGTGCATATCTTTCAGCACTTATTACTATGTGTTCATAATCTGACATTCTTTGATTTCCTCCAAATATATATTTCTATCTAAAAAACTAACCCAGTCAGCTATATCAGAAAAAGTTATTGAATGAGTAAATCCGCACCTTTTATATCCTTCTAATACTCTCCATTTCTTTTCACGATTATCCCATACAGGTTGTCCTATGTATTTATCTATGTCTTTCCACTCTATTGGTTCAGGTTTGTTTTTCTCTTGCTTTTGTTCATTGTCAACTTTTTTAGGAATTTCATTTGCTTTTGTCGCATTACTTTTTTTCTTTGGCATATTTACACCTCCTTATCATATTTAAATTTATAATAATCACAACTACAATTCATTTTATATCTATAGCTAATGTATTTATCACACCATATTACATCTTCTAAAACTTTTCCATCTTTTTTTCTGTTTCCAATATTGTATTTGCAGCTGTCACATGTATAATCAAATTTAACTTCTTTCTTCGTAAAAAAATCAATTATCATTGTTTTTTATCTCCAATATCTTTACTATTTTTAAAACATAATAATTTATATCGGGTTCTGCACCCCAGTCTACTTTTCCTTCTCCAATTGTTATCACACATTTGCATTTAATGGTTGGAGAATTTTGTTTGTATCCATTTCGTAATAGTATTATTACGCTTTGTCCCATTCCTACTGCCAAATGTCCCAGTCTCTTATCATAATATGGCTTTATTTCTCGATATTCTTCCTTTTTTTCTTCACTTGCAATCATCTCAAACCATTTTCGTTTTATTGGTAATACTAACATTATTGTTTTTTTCCTTTCTTTATTGCTTCTTGCAATTTTGCATTATCAAATCCAGTATTAAAGTTAGTATGTATAATGTGTTTTTCTTCAAATTGTTCTACAATATCTTTTATTTCATCATCTAAAATTAAATAATTATCTGCTTTCCCATATTTTTCATCTTCAAGAAAATTCTTTATTTCTAGTCCTCTTTTTCCACTACTTAAACTTATTGTTGTTGCAAATATTCGCATTCCATATTCTGCAAGTCTTGAATTTACTATTTCAATATCTACTTGATTTAATCGCCATGTCGAACTTAATACTATCTTTACATTATAATTTTGTTTCTGTAATTCCTGGTTTAACTTCATCAAATTACTTAAACATTTTGGATCAAAAGGGAAGCAATGCATACTCATTATTCCTTTTACATGATGTCTGGCAAAACATTCATCCCAGTAGTTCATATTATTTAGTACACCATCAATATCTAAAAAAATATAAAATGTTTTCATTTATTCCACGACCTTTCTACACATTTGTTTTTCTTTATCCCAAGCTGCACAATTCTCTTTATAGCAATTTTCAAATTGTTGTGTTTCAATTAATATGTGATATTCTCCTCTAACTATGTTGTCATCATCTAGTATTGGCCTTCTGATATTATGCTGCATAATCTTATACATCTCTGGACATTTCATTTTGTGCATTCTCCTTTTCAACACTTTTTATAATCCACTCTATAACCATTTGAACTAAAATTGGAGAATATCTTTTGTATTCGTAATGGACCATTTTTGCTAAATTTTGAGCATCATTTCTTTGAAATCCACATCCCATTAACAATTTTATAAATCTTTTTCTTGTAATTCTTTGCACTCCAAGCATTTTTGGCATTTGTATTGATGCTTCTCTTGTAATCGTAATTGATACACTTTTTGATTTTTCTTTTTCTATTGCATACCTTACTGCATCTGCAGCATCATCTTGGTTATTTTCCTGCACACTTTCAAAATTTTGTATTTCTGCTATTTTATTGATTTGTCCATCTTTATCCTGTATAAAAATATCTCCATCTACTATCAACTTTCCTATTTCATCTGTTGGCATCTTATCCCTCCTTTTCAAATATTTTCTTATATTCTTCTTTGCATTTCTTTCCTTCAATTTCAAATAATACTTTTGCAAAATCGACTTCTCCATTTTCATCGAAGTATTCTTTTATAATCATAAATAATGGAAGTTGATTTTTACCCCTAAAACCGAATATAATTCCTGTTTTCTTTCCTTTTATTTCTAAGGATGGCATTATTCTTCACCATCCTTTGCCATTATCATAAAGCACATGATTGCTATCCCTATAAAAGTTCCTATGAATAATCCTAATATAAATTTAATCATTAGTAGCACCACCTACTTTCCATATACTTCTAGCATATATACTGTTTCTTTTAATGCATCTATTTCTATAAATTGTTCGTTTATTTTCATTTGTTGTTCTTCAAATTTCACTTGTTGATTTTCTATTATTTTTTCTAATTCTTCGATATGATTTTGCCTTTCTTGCACAATTTCTTGAAGTTTATTGTTTTTATCTTTTAGCTGTAAATCAACTCCGCATATTCCTGCTACAAATCCTAAAGTAAACACTATGAATAATATAATTATGTTTTTAATATTCTCTGATGTTTTTGTAAGTTCTTTATCGTATAATTTGATTTTTTCTTTCATAACTTCACCTTCCTTTGTATTATATTTTTTTAAATTTGTGTCCTTTGCACCACATATAACTTTCCGTTGGACAAAATTCTTCATATACCAGTTCAAAATCTTCTGTTATATCACAATACATATCTCCTTCCTGTTCATACATACAGTGAATGCATTGTTCACAAGTTACATTGTTGTTATTTCTTTTTTGCTTTTCCATTTTTTCTCCTCTCAAATTGTAACAATATATATTTTTGTAAATCCACATTTCTTTTTGTTCTGCAGTTGTTTATATCCTGTATCTCATTCTCTAATTCATTTACTCTTTGTTTTAATTTTCTATTTTCATATAGTGCATCATAATACAACTGTTCATAATCTTTACCTTGCATATTACTCTTTCCTTTTATTTACTTTATCTAATAACTTTGCAATTATAGCGCCTGATTTAGTTAATTCCGTATCTTCTTTAAATAAATTGCATTGGTTCATTATTAGTTCTTCTGCATCAGATACTACAATTAAATTATTCAGATCAAAATTTCTAATATTTCCATCTGCAAAAATTACTTTGTGGCCCTCTGGTATTTTCCCATATTTTTGTTCATATAAGTGTCGATGTTTTCTAATCCAATTTTTATTTTTATGTCCATCTTGTACTTTTATTAATATGTATCCGTTCTTGTCTATTCTCTCACTGCCTATTTCTCTTGCATTTGCTGGAATATTACCTTTTTTAAATGTTGTTCTTCTTGAATTTTTTTGCCCTTCCTCTGACATATATTCGTTCCATCTTTTACCTTTATTGAAGGACACTTGTCCTTTTACAAATTGCCCTCCAACTATTCCACTCTGTAAATTATATTTGTTTTTTATGTTAGCAATTGCACTCTCGCTTACATCCATATTAAATTTTTCATTAAAACTATTAGTTAGTTCTTTTAAAGTAATGCCTTTTACATTGTTCTTGACAAATTCTATATGTTCATCTTTATATTTTCTGTTTCTTCCATTTCTTCTTCCAACTTTCAATTTATGGCCACTAAGATATGATTTCATCGCTTTATATGTAACATTAGTATTAAATTTATTATTAAATTCTTGTTGTAGTTCTATTATTGCTTTCCCCTTACAATTATCAGCAATGTATTTTTTCATTTCTGCAGTGTAAAATTTACTCACCTTTTCCATCTCCTATTTGTAATATATTTGGCATTTGTTCTTTTTTTCCATATTCATCATAATGTTTGACTGCTTTTAATGCTAATTCTCCGTTGTTTATAATTGTTTGTGCTATACTGGCCATTGATTTAGCTCTTTCCCTTTCTTCTTGTAACTTTTCTCCAGTCAAATCATCATCATTTAATCTTTCTAGTTGTTCAAATAAATGATTATTCAAATCAGCTAATGTATTTTTGGTTCCCATTGTTTCTCCTCCTATCTATTGTCTTATATATGGTCTATCAACATATAATGCTACTGGTGGCTGTATATTTCCCCTTACAGACAAGTATATCTTTCCAGTTTTCATAAATTCTTTTTTCTCTTTTTCGGTCATTTCCCAACATGAAACTATATGTTTATCTGTTTTTAATGCTGGTAAATCTCCACATCCTTCTGCTTTGAATATGCAATTCATATCTTCAAAATTTACTGGGTTCATTGTTCTATTCCTCCTTTATTTTTAGGTTATATTTATCTTCAAACACCTTTTTCTTTGTTATATATTCTTTTGTTTTAAAGCCTTTTGTATCTATTATTTCTGCTGTTTCATCATTATTAAATACAATAAAATCAGCCTTATATTTCAGTCCTGGTGCTAATATAAATACTGGCTGCAAACAAAATCCTTTGATGTCCCCTGCCTGCAGCCTTATTTTCAAATTGCAATAATAATCCGCTTCTTTTTTGCTATCGAATGTTTGTCCATCTACAGATGTTTTTATTGCTCCATATTTACTTTTTTTATTTCCTTTTTTCTGGTATTCCTTATATTGTTCAATACTCCAATGCTCTTGATTGTTCATTTTCTACTCCTTTGGCATCTTGTATGTAAAACTAAAATTTTGTATCATTATTTGTTTATATATGTCTAGTAGTATCTCGTTTGCTCTATTTGCCGTTTTATATTCTCCAAGTAATTTATGATCCTTTGTGTAATAAGCTGTTATTGTATATTTGTAGTCTTTATATTTGAGCTTTTTTTCTTCTACTTCAATATAGTTCAAATTGCTTGTACTAGCTATTGCTTTTCCATTTTGAGATAATATCATCATTTTAAAATTTCTCCCAACTTTCAACTTTTTTATATGCTGTTCTCATTTCATTATTTTGGTTTAACATTGGTATAATTTCATTTATTTCTGGAAATTCCTTTTTTAATGATTCTGCAACATCTGTTAAAGTTTTTACCATTTGTGCCATTTCGATTGGTCCACCATGTCCCTGTACAATAGATATTGGTGCTTCTTTGAATTCTTTTGTTATTACAACTTCACAAGTCAAACAATCATTACTTGCTTTAATTCTATTTATCCTTTGCGTTTCTTGTATTCTTCTAAAATCATCCATAATTCTTATTCCTCCTTTTTTTTCTTAGCACACTTTAGCCCTTTGACCACTCTAGGTGTATATTCCTTTGCCTCTTGGTTACTTTTTAATGTGTTAATATTTTGTATAGCTTGCTTTGTATCTGCTATAATTCCTTTTGTTATGTATTTGTCCGTATAGCCTTTCAAAGTATTTATTAATTCTAATTTATTTTTTAATATTCTTCTTTCTTTTCTGGTCTTGATTAATGCATTGGAAACTTTCATTATTTCAATTCCGTTTAGCTTTGCCAGTTCAAGCTCATGTAAATAATCTTCTTGTTCCGCTTCTTTAATACAAATTTTATTTTCTATGTCCTTTTTTACATCATCTAAATTTGTAAATACTTCTTCAATTTCAATTAGCAATATTTTCATTTCTTCCATATTGTCTATTTGCATATTTCCCACCGTCCTTTGTAATTTTTTTCTAACTTGTGTTTGTTTTTGAATTTCGTAATTTCATGTGTTTTTTGTTTTATGTTTACCAATTATTTCAAGAGTAATTGAGTATTATTTTCAAATACTTCATATACTGTTTGCCCTTTATTATTTATAATATATGGTAAAAATATCTGTTCCATTTCCACCATTTCAGTTTCCAATATTGCCATTTGAGCATCTATCCAATCTTTTATTATTCGCCAGGCAACTCTATTTGCTTGGTCAAAGGTATCTTTGACTTGATTGTTGTTTTTTCTTTGATTTTTTAAAACTTGTAAAACTCTGTCTGTGTTTGAAGGTAACCTAATCCCAAACTCCCCTCTGGGAGTCATAATTTTAAAACTTAATCCTGTTACATTTCCATTACTATATTCTGTCATAATAGCAGTAGCCCCATGTTTGCTTAATAATTCTTGTATTTCCCCTATGGTTTTATTTGCATTTATTGTTGTTGTGTAATTTTTTATTGCCATTTTTCCCTCCTACATAGAAATATGATTGCCTGTCCTTTTCTTAAAATGTTCACATTGATATATTAATCCAACTTGTTCTGCAGTTAATAAACAATGAGGAAATTCACAATTTAAGTTAGGTACACACCATTCACAATTTTCACAAATTTTTAATCCTTTTGTCATTAACTCATGTGTTTCAACCTGTTGTGGCATTTTTAATCACTTCCCATTTTCAGTATTGTGTTTGTATCATACTGCTTAGATAATTCTGTTTGTTGCATTGCTGATAAAATACATTTCTTAAAATATTGCTTTGGTATTTTAATTTCCGTTTTTGTATTAGCTATTGAAAATTTATTTAATGCATAATATATATTTTCTTCTGATATACCATCAATTTTTTCTCTAGTTTCTGGATTTATATAGAGTTCTTTTAGAATTTCTCGTATTTCCAAAAACAAAGTTGGTTTAAGATTAATTATTTTGCAGTTTGATACCATTTCTTCAAATCTAATCTTATCCATCTCATCCAACATCTCATTTAATTTTGTATTTTCTTTAAATTGGTGGTCAGAAGGATAGATAGAATTGATTTTATTTAATTTAATTTTATTTAATTTAATTTGATTTGATTTGATTTCATTTAATTTGCATATTTTTGCATACAAGTTTTCGCTTTTTGCATTGCAAGTGTATCGTTTTTTTATGCATTTGCATTTATTTTTTATGCATTTGCATTTTTTTAAATCTTTTTTCTTCTCTTTTTTTTCACTTCTATTATTCCACCTTGCATTTGCCGCTTGTTTTCTCTTTTCTTTTAAGTCTTCATACTTTTCCATTCTTCTTAAAAAGCTTGCTGACCATAAATGATTTTTATCAGCATTAAATAACCCATTTCCCGTTTCACTATCCTTGTATTCATTAACACAATCGTATATATATTGCTCTATATCTATAGTAGTACCTGTTTGCATTTTAATTGCACGATATGTATTTTTATTGAGAGGTAATTTGTATGTTGATTCATTTCGCAACATTTCCAGTATAGCCCAATATAGACCGTATCCGCTCTAATCCGTAATCACATCTCATTGCCAATATTTTTGGATCTGATAATGCATTTGCATCATGACTAAAATAGTAAGTGTCTTTATTATTGGCCATTCTCTTTCTCTCCTCTCCTTAGTATTTCTTCTATTTTTATTTGCTGATTTTCATAAACATCTTTTAAAAATTTCCTTTCACAAACTTCTCCAAATCCTCTTTGAATGCTTTTCCAAGTTCTTAATTCTCTACCACACATTCTACATTTGAAGCTATTGTCTTTAATATCTGGGCATTTTTTTAATGCTTTTATTGCTAAATTTATTGCTTTTATATCATTTAAGAATACAGCATCTAACTCGTTATTATGTATAAAACTTAATCTATCTACTTTCAAATCTTCTAATTGTGCAATTGCTTTTATATTATTCATAAAACACCTCTTATTAAAATGGATATAATTTTAATTCCATATTTAATCCTGGTTCTGCAATGCTAGTTGGTATTCCGAGTTTGATTAAATACTGCATTTTTCATAATTTCTTGATTTGCATTTTCATTAGAAAGATGACAAAGAATAATATTTTTCGTATATGTTAAATCATTTGCTTGTAAAAACTTTAAAACATTTTCTAAGCTAAAATGACTTTCTAATAACCTGCTATACCTAGTTTTATTTATTATTCCATTTGTTGCATTTTCTTTTGCAAAATTCTTGTTATAGTTACATTCTATTAATAAATAATTTAATTTTCTAAATTTATATTTAATATAATAGGTATCTGTAGCATATAGTAATTTTTCGCCAGTTGGTTTGTATTGTATTAAAAATCCTAATGGCTCTCGTGCATCGTGTTGTGTATCAAATGGTAATATAATGAAATTTCCTATTTCGAATTGTTGTAATGCTTTTATTATTTTAAATCTATGACCTACTAAATTCAGTTTGCTAAAAGTTCCTTTTGATGCATATACATTTATTCCATTTAATGCAAAATTCGGTGCATATTTTAAATGATCCATATGCTCATGTGTAACAAGAACTCCTAAAATTCCATTAAAATTAAAATTCAATTCTTTTTGTACATCTTTAAAATTGATACCTGCATCCAATATCAACTTCTCATCTTTATTTGCCTCTATTAGGTAGCAGTTTCCTGATGAACTACTACCTAATACTTTTAATTTCATTAGAAGCTAGGTCCTTCAGTTATGTTAGTAACATCTTCATTTTCAATTTTATCTTCTTCTGTAGATGCAGCATCTTCAACTTGCTTTATTTCTCCTGTACTTACATCAATATATTCTTTATTTGCATTTTCCTCAATTTCTTCCTCAACTTCCGTTTCATGCATATTTATATAACTATCTTCATTATTCTCCATTACATATACATAACTATTATTTACTTTCTTTGGATCAATTGGTACTGCATTGTATGTTGCTCTTGCAATTGTTTTTAATGCCATTTCCTTATACCAACCATCTACCTTTTCCTTTCCTACTTTCTTGCCATTTTCCCATTTGTCTTTTTCTCCTCCCCAGAATTCAGCAGCTGCATAAGTAGGCTTTCTTTTATCTATTTCTTCTTTTGTAAGAGTAATTATCTTATTTTTAGTCTCATCTACATATTCTATGTATCCAAATCCACCAATAATTTCTCCTCTGTCAAATGGATTCTTGATTGTAAAATTGTATCTTGTTATATTATCCTTATTGATTATTTCAAAAATATCATTTGAATGTACTAGTTCAACTACAATATTTTTTATTGGGTATAGGGATAATTGAGTAGCAATATATTCTAACCCTTTATATCCTTTTAAGAAGCCGATATCGTACTTATTAGTCTTATTGTTCTTATATGGTATTGCATTTAAGTGATTAGGTATTTGCATGTCTAAACCTAATTTTGCATGGTGTACTACTGCAATTGCCAAATCATTCATATTAACATTTTGCCAACTAATAGGTAAGTTGTTTTTATCTTCTTCTTTTGTTGATTTCCAACTGTTTTTATTTATTCTTGCTTCTTCAGCTTTTCTTAGTGCATTGTCAATACCTATGAAATATCCTCTTATTAATTGCCTTTGATATTCATTTATATTTAATTCTCCAATATTTCCTTGAAATTCAGTTATAACCTTTTGTGTAAATCTCTCACTATTAGTAAGATTTTCACTTTTCGTTTGTAATTCAGTGTCTTTTTTTACTAATTCATTACTCATAATTATTTACTCTCCCTTACTATAAATTTCATACCTGTTCTATCCATATCTTCTACATTTACAGTAGAAAATGCAGGTACACATATTAGGTCAATGCCTGCTGGTGCAACATAACCTCTTGCAATAGCAATTGCTTTTACTGTTTGATTAATGGCTCCTGCTCCAATAGCCTGCAATTCTACTTTTCCTTTTTCATTTATTATTGCTGCAATAGCCCCTGCAACATTATTTGGGTTTGATTTACCTGATACTTTCAATATTTCACTATTCAATTTTTTTTCCTCCTTCTTCCAATACTTTAACTGCTGTTTCTATGTCTGCAATTATATTTTTTCTTTTTTGGCCAGTTTCTTCTATAATAATTTGAATTGTTTCTGCAATTCCTATTATTACATCAAGTGTTGTTCCTTCGTGTATTTCAACTGCAACACCATTCTTACTTTTCTTTACTTCCAGAATTATTGTTTCTTTTTCCATTATGCAAGCACCTCAATTCTCAATTTTGCATCTTGAGTTACTATTAAGCTAATTACTTGTGTTTCCATCTTATACAATTCATTTATGCTTTCTCTGTTATCTATAAAGATTGGTGCTGTTGTATTATAAAATTTTGATAATGTATGTATTACATCTAGTCCGGCAATAATTTTATGTGCATTATTAACATCAGAATATGGAACACCGTTTACCAAAGTATCGCAACATTCAACTAGTCCACCATTTATTTGAGTGTCAAATAATCTAAATTTCACAACATTAAAGTTAGAATTAATTGCATTCTCTAGTAGTTCAACTTTAGTTTTTGTAAATTCTTCTATTTCAAATTCTTGTGATTCGAATTCCTGTATCCTTTTAGCTAGATTTTCTTCTTCTGTTTCCAATTCTTCTATACGACGCTTAGTTTTTTCCTGGATATCTCTTTCATTTAAAGTTTTATTTAATTTGTTTATTTCTTCAGTTATTTCTGCTTTTTGATTTTGTAAATATGATGTATCTTCATTAGTTAAGTTTCTAACTTTTTCTTCTAATTCTTCTATTTCTTTTATTTTATTACTATATTCTGGAAGTTCAGTTATATCAAATGAATTATCATTTTCCTTTTTCTTTTCTAATTCAAATATTTTGCTATTTATTTCTTCCAATTCCTTATTTAAATTTTCAACTGTTTTGTGTATTTCATTTCGTGCTTTTGTATTCTCATCAAGCCTTATATTAATTGCCTGTCCTTCTGTGTTTATTGCATCTTGCTCACTTTTCTTGTGATTATTAAAATTGCTTTCAAATTGTTTTTTCATATCTTCAATTTTATCTGTTTCATATTCTCTTTTGCAGGTTGGGCATACAAACGATTCTGGATCAAATTCTAATTTAGAATTACTTATTTCATCCCACTTTTTATACAATTCTTGTTTTCTATCTTGGTCTCGTTTTATTTTTAACAATCTTTCATTATCTTCTTCTTGACAAGTTTTTATTTTTGATTCAATTACCCTTTTTTCAGTTTGAAGTTTAATTAAATCTGTTGTATATTTTTGAGAATATTCAGTTTCTTTTGCTAATTTAAAATCTGCTAATTCTTTCTTTGATGTAGCAAGTTTATCCGCAATTTTCATGTTTTCTTTTGCTTTTGCTTGTACATCCATCATTGTTTTATCAATTTCTAATAGTTTCTTGTTTGCTTCTTCCTTTTCTTCTTCTACTTTTTTATAGTCAATATCATGTTCAGTAATTAGAGTATTAGTTAATTCATCAATTCTTATTGGTATTTTTTTCTTTTCCTCATTCAAATCTCTTATTTTTGAACTTAAAACTTTCTTATAATCCTCGATGTTTCTTCCCTGTAAGTTTTCTTTTAATTTCTCAAATTGCGAATTTGAATTTAATATATCTTCATCAGATATATTAACTCCTGATATGTTAATCAATAATTCTCTTCTTTCCTTCCATGTCATATTGTTATTAAAAAAAGAAGGATCTGTAATTAATTTGAATAAACTTTCTGGTATTATACTATTGATTTTTTCTTCATAATCTTTCTTTTTAACTGGTACTTCATCAATCCAGAAATTTGTTTCATGCCCAGAGAACTCGGCATTTTCTTGTCCTCTTTTCTTTATCCATTTTTCCTGGAGCATCTTTCTAAATGTTACATCTTGTCCATCAATTATCAAAGTTGCTTCAACTTCATGTTCCAAAAAATGTATTGGCCTGTTATCCTTATCTAAAGTCTTTATATTAAAGTCTTTTCTATCATTACTATCTTTGTCAAAGAATAACCATTTAAAAGCATCAAATACTGTCGTTTTTCCTGTTGCATTAGCACCATAAATATTTGTATCTTTACCATTAAAATTAATTTCTAAATCCTTCATTCCTTTAAAATTTTTCATTTTTAGGTTAAACAATCTTACTTCCATTTACTATCTCCTTTTCTACTCTATAATTTGCAATTCTTGTTGGCACTACTATCGAGATATTACATTCGTCGCAGCACCTTCCTTTGTTTACTGGCATAGCATTATTTCCATACCCTTCGTAATTTTTTTTGCAAATACTACATTTAGGCATATTTTCCCTCCATTTCTAGTATTGATTTTTCTAACTTCATGTGTTAGAATATTTAAAAACATTTACTTAAATGTTTTATAGAACTATTTATTGCTTTGATCGGTTATAGGTAGTTCTATTTCTTTTGAATTTTCTGCTTGCTCATCAAAAATATCTATTAAAAGTTCATATCTTGTATCAGTACATAATTCAGATATTTTTCTTGTCTTAACTTCTGGTGCAGAATAGCTATTTGCTTCATTAATTGTTCTTATCTTTAATAAAACATCAGCTACACTAATTTTAATATCTTTAATTTCTTTGTCTTTTAATGCAATAGTTTCTTCTAATTTTTTGATTTTTGCTGACTCTTCACTATGTTTTCCTGCCATTTATCTCACCCCTTTCAGATTTTTTAATTTATATTTCATTGTGGCCAATGTTATAATGTGCCAAATATAGCATTTATCTAGTTTGTCCATCTTAGACCTCCTTATCAACAAACATTTCAAGCATATTTTCTAATTCCTCTATATCTGCAAGTGCATCACCTTTATAAGTTACAACCTTCAATTCTTTACATGTTTTAATTTCTCGTATTTTTAATGTTATTGATTTTGAATTAGAATTATATATAATTTCTATATATTTATCGTCTGATGCTCTTTCAAATTGATTTGCAAGTGATATTAAATTATCAAATTTTTTATTTTCCATTTTTATTTAACCTCCTCATATATGATAATAGTTAATTCTTGTCCTTCATATATTGAAGCTGATTTCATATTGTTAAGTTCTTTAATTTTATATATGTAATCTCTAATATCTTGAGCAGGATATTTATATCTTTCTGCAATTTCCCATAATGTTTCATCTTTTGAAACTATATATGTGTGCTCACTTAAATTATATTTTGGTTTATTGAATATTGAATTAATACATATTGCTGTTATTGCTACAATAAATATTAAAATTAGTAGGCTTCTAAAAAATTTTTTCTTATTAACTATTTTCATTATTTATTACCTCCAACTTATTAACAAATCCACCAATGTTTAACGGTGTCATTCTTTTTATTGCTTCATCCAGTTCTTTTTCATTATGTATTCCATCTTTTTCTAGCTCTTTCCATATTCTTTTTTCCCTTTCATTTTGCAATTATTTTTCCTCCTCTCAACAATGTGTGGTGTCCGCAATTTTTTAATTTAATTTTTAATTTATTCATAATTCCTCCTGTTCTATTCCACTTTGAGTGGAATTTAAAGGCAAATTAATAAACTCTATAGGTACATTATAAAGATTGCATAATTCTTTAAAATTATGTACATCTATAGATGTTTTTCCTTTCTCCCATGAAATAATAGTACTTTTGCTTTTGTGTAGTTTATCAGCTACTTCATCAAGGGTATATCCTGCATTAATTCTTGCTGCTGTCAGTGTTATTTTAAACATATTTTATTCTCCTTTCCTAAGTTTAAAATCATTCTATTACACTTTAAGTGGAATGTCAATACTTTTAGTAAAAAATATTTCACTTTTTTGTTGTTTTTTTATACTTTAAGTGTTATAATAATGGCATATCAAACAAAAGGAGGTTTTGTGATGTTATCAAAAGATGATACCTACAGAAAAATTTTTGCTAATAATCTTAACTATTATATGCAAGTTAATAATAAAATTCAGGATGATCTAGTAAAAGATTTAGGATTAAAAACTTCAACTATCTCTAGTTGGTGCAATGGCCAAAAATTACCTCGAATGGATAAGATTGTATTATTAGCAGATTACTTTGGAATACATTTTTCTAAATTAATCGAAGAAAGAACTGACAATAATTATTTTGAATTTGTAGCTGAAGATGATGCTATGTTTCCTTTATTAGATGTAGGAGATACTGCATTAGTTTATAAGCAAAGTACTATCGAAGACGGTGCAACCTTACTAATAAATATAGATAATCATAATACAATTAGAAAATTTATTTTAAGTGAAGATAAGACTTATTATAGCTTAGTTGCTATGAATGGTTGTTACAAAAACATGGATTTGAAAATTACTGATATAAATAAAATCAAAATACTTGGCAGAATTATAAAAGCAGAAAACAAAAGTGCTTTTAAACATTAAATATGGAGGTGTTAATATGTATAATAAAAAATTATGGATAATAGTCTTTATTTTAATTGTAGCAATAATATTATTGGTAGGCTTTGCTGCACTTAATCCAAATAAGCCAGTAACTTATATTTTGGAAAGTTTTATGAATTCACAACAAATTTCAACTTTTAATGAAATAGCAACTAAATGTGGATTTAGAGTTAAAAGCATTACTAGAGATGATAGCTTAGATGGTTTAGATGGAGATAATACTTTAGGATTTAGAATAGAAACACAATATAAAGGCAATGTAATTCTTTATATAAAAGATGGTAATGTAAAATCTATTAGATTTGCAGATAATTATTTATATAATGATGGTAATTTTCTAGGAATTTTATCAGATTATTTAAAATAAATAAAAAAGGATAATGTGTATTGTTTTGCGGACACCACACATTATCCAGAGCGTAATCACTATTGAAAGTGAATACTTTTTTATTATATCGTAAAGTAACTTCATTTTCAATAGTAAATCTAAAATTTATTATAAGAAAATGGAGGTTTTTTATTATGGATAAAAAGAAAAAATCGGCTTTATATGTAAGGGTATCTACTACTCATCAAATTGATAAAGATTCATTACCGCTGCAAAGAAGCGATTTAACAAATTATACAAAATATGTATTAGGAATTGAAGATTTTGAAATATTTGAAGATGCAGGTTATTCTGGTGGAACAACCGACAGACCTGCATATCAAGATATGATGAATAGGATAAAAAAAGGAGAATTTACACATTTAATTGTATGGAAAATTGATCGTATTAGTAGAAATTTACGAGATTTCTCCGAAATGTATGATGAATTAAAAAAATACAATGTAACATTTATTTCTAAGAATGAACAATTTGATACATCTACAGCTATGGGAGAAGCAATGCTAAAAATCATCTTGGTATTTGCAGAACTTGAAAGAAAACTTACAGGAGAACGTGTTTTTTCTGTTATGATTTCTCGTGCTCAAAAAGGATTATGGAATGGTGCTACAGTTCCACTTGGTTATGAATGGGATGCAGAAACAAAATTTCCTAGACCATATGATAGCGAAGCTAAAGTAGTTCAATATATCTATGACCAATATGAAATAATAAAATCCACAACCAAACTAGCCAAAAAATTAAATATTGAAAAAATTCCAACTAAAAGGAATGGCACTTGGACTCCTCGTACAGTTGGTAGCATACTTACAAATCCTTTTTATATTGGAACATATCGTTATAATACTAAAACACGAAAAACTCGAAGGTGGAAAAATAAAAGCGAATGGGTGGTTGTAGAAGATAATCATCAAGCAATCATTAATAAGGAACAATTTGAAAGGGTGGTAAACATTATTCAAAGCAATTATAAAGGTGATAAAAATTATCAAAGAACAAATAATAAAGTTCATATTCTTTCTGGAATAGCAAGTTGTCACAAATGTGGAAAGAAAATGCATTCTGGCTTGGATCGTGCTCGAAAAGAAGGTTTTACTCCATCACGATACACATGTTATGCATTTAATGTTAATTATACCTGTGCAAATTATTCTAGTGATTTAGCAATATTACCTGGATTAATAAATTATATTGCTAATTATATAACATTGCAAGAAAGAATAACACCAAAGCATTCTTTGCGTGATATGGAAAGTATTTTATTACGTGGAAAATATTTTGAAGATATAGACCATATTGAAAAGCAGGATCTAAAAAATACTTACAATTTATTAATAAATAATACTTTGGTTACTTATAATTCATTAGAAGATGAAAAAAAGGAAGCAATTGTAAGTCAAAATGCAATCTATGAAGCAGAAAAAGAAAAATATATAAAAGCATTGAAAAGATTAGATGATCTTTATCTTTATGATATTAATTCAATGAGTCAAAAAGACTTTGTAATTAAACGTAAGGAAATTTCTGACAAAATTGAAAGTGTAAATAAGAAAATACAAGAAGTAAAATTAAATGATACTCCATTTATTAATAATGATGATTTTGGTGTACTATCAAAAGCAAGTTTTTATTTATTAACTAAAAATCTATCAAGTGTAAAAAATATTGATGTAATTTCTTTATTAAATAATTTGGATAAGCAAACTGTGAAAGATTTTATAAATGCAATCATTACTGATGTTTCTGTAGAAAGGGGAAAAATCTATAATATTACTTTCAAAAATGGAATAGTACATCACTTTATATATAAAAATCAGTAAAAATCATCAAAAATACCCAAGTGGTTTTTACTTACAGCCACTTGGGTTTTACTATATCATATTTGATTATACATACGGACAACCGCAATGTAATTATTGACACCACTCTCTTCTTTGATTTCATGTTTTATTGTTCTCCTTTTAAAAAATCTTTTAAGCAATTTAGTTCTTTTTCAAATTCATATCTAGTAAATACCGTTTCGCTTTTTTCTTTTTCTCCTATTGTGTGCAATATTTGTCTATTAGTTTCTTTCAAAATATTTCTATATAAAGGATTTTGTATTGCAGATATATATAATTCATCTACAATGTCATCATATTTTTGGCTATATCTATCAATTGGTTCTTCTTGCCAGTAGATTATTCCAGCTTTTTTCCAATCATATTCACTGCAAGCTTTTATATTATTAGATGGTAATGCGCTATAATTAAATACTAAGTCTTGCATTTCCTTGTTCTTAAACTTTATGCCCTGAAAAAAAGATTCTATACTTTTTAGTTTTTTTTCTCTAAATTCAAATTCATATGGAAAAAGATTTGATAATACCTTTGCATATGAACCCTTGTGTTTATAGCCTACATTTATCCATTTATCACAATCTCCAATAGTTCTTCCTTCTTCGTCTTTTAGTGGTTTTCCTAAACAATATTCTTCACCTTCTATTTCTTCGATTTCTGGCATTTGATATTGGTAATTTCTTTTAAACAGTTTAAATTTTTCTAATTCTTTATTCATAATTTTTTCTCTTTCTATTGCGGGCGATTAAAATCGCCCCTACATCTTTCATAGATTACTTTACACTATCTATTTATATTTATTATTAAATCACATTTTTAGCCTATTTTCAACATTTTTATTTTAAGTCTGATTATAAAATGTTTTTAGAATCATATTGTTTACAAGTTTTAAAACATAAATTTTTCATTTAAAGACACAACTTTTCTATTTTCTATTTATTTTTTTTTTATTCTATAGTATAATTATATTGTTGATTGGAGGTACGTTTATGTGGTATGTTTGGTTAATTATATCAGGACTATTTCTTGTTCTTGAAATGATAACAGTAGGTTTTTTAGTATTTTGGTTAGCTATAGGTGCGTTATTTGCTATGCTTGTAAGCTTTTTTACAAGTAATTTAATCATTCAAACAACTGTATTTGTTATTTCTTCAATAGGTTTAATCTTTTTAACAAAACCTCTAGTAAAGAAATTAAATAAAACTGATGATACTATTGCAACAAATGCTTACTCTGTTATTGGTAAAAAGGCTATTGTTACTCAAGATATTAATCCAACATTAGGATATGGTCAAATTAAAGTCAATGGAGAAACTTGGTCGGCCAAAACAATTTCTGACAATATTATTCCAAAAGATTCAGAAGTTATTATTAAAAATATAGAAGGTGTTAAGGCCGTTGTAGAGTTATTAAACGAAAAAGTAAATGTATAACAATTTGGTATTAATTTTTTAATATATATTATAATTATAGGAGGAAAAATTTATGGTATTTCTTATTATATTACTAATTATTGTAATAATTATTGCACTAAAGACTATAAAAATAGTTAGACAATCAGAAGTATACATTATTGAAAGACTTGGTAAATTTCATAAAATTGCTGATGCTGGTCTTACAATAATTGTTCCATTTTTTGATCATGTACGTAGCGTTGTTAGTTTAAAACAACAAACTATGGATATACCACCTCAAGGTGTTATTACAAAAGACAATGTTACAATTACAATTGATACTGTTGTGTTCTACAAAATAACAGACCCAGCTAAAGCAGTATACGAGATTCAAAACTTAAAGAAAGGTATTGAGTATTTAGCTATTACAACCATCCGTGATATTGTTGGTAAAATGGATTTGGATCAAACATTTAGTTCACGTGATGCTATTAATGATAAGCTAAGGGTTTTATTAGATGAAGCAACCGACCAATGGGGTTGCAAAATAGATAGAGTTGAAATTAAAGATATTACACCACCACCTGACATTAGGGATGCAATGGAAAAGCAAATGAATGCTGAAAGAAATAAAAGAGCTTTAATTCTTCAAGCAGAAGGTGAAAGACAATCTGCAATTACACTTGCTGAAGGTAAAAAAGAAGCTGCTATACTAGAAGCTGAAGCTGAAAAAGAAGCAAAAATAAGAAGAGCAGCCGGTGAGGCTGAAGCAATTAAACAAGTAGCTGTAGCTAAAGCAGAAGAAATACAAATGGTATATGAAGCAATGATGAAAGCAAATCCAGATGAGAAATTAGTTCAACTAAAATCTCTAGAAACATTAAAAGAAGTAGCTAACGGAGAAGCTAACAAAGTATTTATACCTTTTGAGGCAACAAGCACATTAAGCAGTTTAGGAGCAATAAAAGAAGTATTAAAAGAAGAAAAGAAAAAATAGAGCAAAAATAGTCAGAAAATTCTGACTATTTTTTTAGTTTACTGTATCATCTTTTATATAATATTTAGTTCCTAACATTTTGTCTGGTAAATATTGTTGCTCTACTTGGTGCATTGGGTAGTCATGCGGATACTTATATCCTACTCCGTATCCCTCATTTTTCATTCCCTCTGCAGGAGCATTCCTAATATGCATTGGTATTGTTCCTGTATCCTTTGTAGTTACATCTGCCAATGCCTTATCTATTCCTAAATATGCAGCATTCGACTTTGGAGATGTTGCAACATATACTGCTGCTTCCGCTAAAATAATTCTAGACTCTGGCATTCCAATCATTGTAATAGATTGCATAGCAGATGTTGCAACCACTAAGGCGTTCGGATTTGCCATTCCCACATCTTCTGCTGCAGCTATTACTATTCTTCTTGCTATAAAAACCGGATCCTCTCCAGCATTAATTGCTCTTGCTAAATAAAATAACGTAGCATCTGGGTCCGACCCCCTCATTGATTTTATAAATGCACTAATATTATCATAGTGACTATCTCCATTTTTATCAAATATAGCTTTTCTTGTTTGAACACATTCTTTTGCTATTTCGTTTGTGATGTTAATAACCCCATATTCGTCCATTTTTGTGCTTAATACTGCAACTTCTAATCCATTTAGTGCCGTTCTTACATCTCCATTAGACGTTTCTGCTATCTTCATTAATGTTTCATCTTCTATATTAATTTTATAACTTCCAAGTCCCTCTTCTGAAATTAGTGATTTTTTTAGGACATCATACACATTTTGTACTGTTAATGGATTTAACTTAAATATCATTGACCTAGAGATTAAAGCTTTGTTAACCTCAAAATATGGATTCTCTGTAGTAGCTCCTATTAAAATTACTGTACCATTCTCTACATATGGAAGTAATGCATCTTGTTGTAATTTATTAAATCTGTGAATTTCATCTATAAATAATATACATCTACCAGTTGGATTTAAAAATGTGTTTTTAGCTTCCTCTATAGCGTTTTTTATATCCCCTATTCCTGCTGTAACAGCATTTATCTTTGTAAACTTGTATTTAGTTGTATTACTAATAACTCTAGCAAGAGATGTTTTGCCACATCCAGGTGGCCCCCATAATATAATGCTGGACAATCTATCTGCTTTAATAGTTCTATACAATATTTTATCCTTGCCTAAAATATGTTCCTGTCCTACATAATCTTCCAATGTTTTTGGGCTCATTCTAAATGCTAAAGGTTTGTTTAAATCCATTATATTATTCCTCTTTTCTAAATTATCTTGCTAAATTTAATAATCCTTTTCTAATTATATCTTCTACACTTAGGTTTGCATCCACCTTTTCTAATGCTTTTTCTATTTCTTTTCCCGTATAGCCTAATACCTTTAATGCTGCTGTAGCTTCTGCTATTTTTTCATCATCCATTATTGCTGTATTAATAGTATCACTTATGTCTGTATTTTCATTTGCAACAATTTCATTTTCCTTTTTAAGTTTGTCTTTAAGCTCTAATATAACTCTTTGCGCAGTTTTAGGGCCTATTCCTGGTAGTTTTTTTAATAGATTAATGTCATTATTTATAATGGCAAGTGCAAAACTTGATACTGAAACATTTGACAAAATAACAAGTGCAGACTTTGCTCCTATTCCACTTACAGACAATAGCAACTCAAACATTCTCAATTCTTCGTTTGTATTAAATCCATATATGCTAATGTCATCTTCTCTAACCCTTACATATGTATGTATTTTAATAATCTCTCCTATGGCTCCCAATTTATTTATAGCTGTTTCAGACATAAATATTTTATAACCTATTCCATTAACATCTATTACTATATATCCATTTGTTTTTACTTCTAAACTTCCCTTTATATATGCAAACATCTTATTTCTCCTTCATCATCTCCAAAATTGCTTCTTTTTCTAAATTTGATATATAATTATATTCCTTTTTACATATTCCATTTTCAAACTGACATATTGATTTATATGTACAATATTCACATGGTGTTTTCTTATTTTTAGTGTTGTAATATGGTTTTATATTTATATTTCCACTTAATATCTCTTCTGAAATTTGTTTTATTATCTTATTTGTGTATTTTTGCAAATATTCAAATTGTTGTTTACTAATATTACTTGCTTTCTTGCTTAATGTCTCATCTTTATTTATCGTTGCTGGAATTATGTTAGAAGAACCAGTATCCAAGTTTTTATCCATTTTTCTTATAATGTCTACATCTGCTAAAATAAGTCCTCTCATCTTAAATTGTTTTCTTAGTTCTTCTTCTATTTGTTCATCTGACATATTTTGACTTGCTTTTACCATTGGCTCTATCAAATTGTAATAAAAAGCCCCTGCTGGCTCTGCACTCTCTTGTTTACACATTTCATTCATATATGTTAATAATTGCAATTTAATTCCTGCTTTTACTTCATTTAAATCTATATCTTTTATAGAAGATTTATAATCTATAATTCTTATATATTGTTCCTTCTCGTTGTTCATTATATCTACTCTGTCAATTTTCCCAACTATTTCTATTAACTTGCCATTATCTAATTTTACTTGTATTGGTTCATACTCTTTTCCCATGCCAAACTCTACTTCATGACCTAATACATTAAAATCACTATATCTAATACTATCTACAATATATTTCATTGATTTTGCAATTACTCTTCTTAATCTATTTACTAAAACTTTATTTTTTGGAACATTTGTAAATATATAATTTTTTTTCAATTCCAATTTCTGATCAATTATTCTATTTACTATTTTTTCAATTTGCTCATCTGTAATATTCTTTATGTCTTTTGCTTCTTCCATTCCAAAAAAATCATCTATTACATCATGCATAAAATTGCCTGTATCTATTGTTTGAATTTTAAAAATATCTCTTTCTGATAATTTTAATCCATATTTTATATAATAAGAAAATGGACATGCACTATATTGTTCCAATCTTGACACACTGGTTTTTATTGTATTTCCATATAATTTATCTATATTCTCTTTTTTTATTTTTTCTGGTGCACCGCTATATTCCAGTAAATTAACAGCTTTTAACAACTTGTCTTTCCATTCTTTTTTATTATTATAGTAATTGTATACGTCAAACCATATATCAGAAACTTTTTCTTCATCTTCTAGTTTTCTTAAATTTACTAATAACTCATCAAATGTAATGTTTTCCAACAGTATATCTTCTTCATTTGTAATTATATCACTGTGTTCTTTCACATTTGTGAATATTTTTTTAACTTTGTTTATAAGAACAGAAGGTCTTACAGCCTTTCCCTCTGCATCTGATGAGGGATAAGACAAATACAATTTTTCTTCTGCGGTTGTAAGTGCTTTATATATATTAAAATTATCATCATACAATTTTTCTGTTGTGCCTTTTGCTAATTCAATTCCATCTTTTTTTAACTTTTCTCTATCTGAATCATCAAAAAAACCTTCATTTTTGTTTATAGTTGGAAATACTCCATCATTTACACCTATTATAAATACTGCTTTTACCTTATGGCTTCTACTTCTATCTATATCGCCTATTATTACCTCATCTTGAGAAGTAGGTATTTTTCCCAAATCACTATTTCTTAAACCTATTTTTAAAATTTCCGCATATTTTTCAAAAGTAACTTTACTTTCTCCCAATACAAGTACAATTTCATCAAATACTTGTGTTAATATTTTAAAACTACTTTCATATTCTTTTGCAATCTCCAATTCCTCTATTTCTAACAGTTTTTCTATTTTCTCCTCTAATTTTTTAGGTATATTATTTTGTATTAAATACTCATACAATTTTTTTGTAATAGATTTTACATCCTTAATACCTAATAAATCGTTTTTGAACCTCATAAGTGGTTCTACAATTATGCTTCTTGCATATTTAATTTTTTGTATTTCTTCTTCTGATTCATCATAAAAGTTCCATTCTCCTTTATACCACTTGCTGCCCTTAATTCCCCATTTCAAGCAATAGTTTTCTAAATAATAAGCTGTATCCATATCTATGTCAACTAAGCCTGTTTTTATATAGCTAAATACAGATTCATAAGACCAATTTTGTATAAATATATCAATTACTGATAAAACAAATTTTACTAAAACATTTTGAGTAAGGTCTTTTTTTTCATCTATAAAAACAGGAATATCATATTTCTTAAATATCGCTTTGCATAAATTTGAATATGTATCTATATTTTTTGTAATAACAGCTATCTCTTTATACCTGTAGTCCTCATTTTTTACTAATTTTACAATTTGTTTAGCTAAATGTTCTACTTCCGAATATGGATTATTTGCTAAAAACAAACTTATATTTTCCACTTTTGGTTCATATTTGTGATATGGTATTGAATAAACATTTTTCTCTAAATGCCTTAATTCTGCATTTTTAAATCGCTTAGTCTCTCCCATATTTATTTGCTTTCCTATTTTTATGCCATTCTCCTGACAAACATCTAATAATTTAAACCATGTTTGCTTATTTGCATAAAATATGTCTGTTTCTTTGTTTTCACTTTCATTTAGTGAATCTGTGCATATTGTTACTATTATATTTTTTGCCTTATCTAATAAAATTTTAATAATGTTGTATTCCTGTTTTGTAAAACCTGCAAATTCATCTAAAATTATAGTTGTTCCATCAAATAAATTAGATTTTACTAATTTTTCAGCTAATATTGTTAATATATCGTTTTCATCTATATAGTTATTTTTTAAGCTTTGTTCATAAATATTATAAATCGCCTGCATATCTTGCATTTTAAGTTTTAAATACATGTCTTTCGTATTTTCTGTTATATTTTGTAGGTTTTCTACACTTATTCCATGTTTTTTAAATTCTGTTATTTGTGTTGAAATCAATTCAACATTTTCATTTGATTTGCCTATAAAATTGAATTTATTTTTTTGCTCTAATAAGATTTCATATATTAGCATTGCTTTTCCAGAGGCTAACAAATTTGTTTTTGTTATTCCTCCAACCTCGTTTAATACTCTGTAAGCCATTCTGTTAAATGTTAGTACTTCTGCATTAACCACTGCACCAGTTTTAACAACTTCTAGCAACTTTTTTTCTGCTGTAAAAGAAAACTGCTCTGGTGTAATTACATATATTTTTTCTTTATTTAAATTAGATTTAATGTAGTCAAATAAATATGTACTTTTCCCACTTCCTGCTTTTCCATACACCACATTTAATGCCATAGTTTGTCTCCTTTATGCTTCCCTTTTCCAATAGAACAAGTATTGTTGTGCTATTCCTGCTAAATTTCCATATTTTGCTTTTGCAATTTGTTCTATTTCCTTTTTATTTACTTTTTCTTCATTTTCATTTTTTATATATAGTTCATTTATAACACGCCTTACCCACACATCTATTGGAAAAGCTTCTAATCTTTTTAATGTTGAAAATAATAAGATACAATCTGCAACTTTTGGTCCTACTCCTGGAAGAGTTAAAAGTACCTCTCTTACGCAATTAGTATCATTATTTTCATGTAGTTTTTGCAAATCTACATCTTTATTTACAATTTTTCTTGTTGTTTCATATACTCTTGTATCTCTAAATCCTAAACCAAGTTTTCTTAAATCAACCACTTCTGCTTTTGAAAGCTCATCTGGAGTAGGAAATGTATAATATTCCTTTCCTTCAAATATTATTTTTTCTCCATATGTTTTACAGATTTTTTCTATTATTCCTTTTATTCTAGGTATATTATTGTTTGCTGATATAATAAAAGAAATAATTGTTTCCCATAAGTCTTGGTTTAGCAGTCGTATCCCTTGTCCATACTGAATGCTTGCTTTCATATTATCATCTATTGCAGACAATTTTAGTTTTATTTGTTTATAATCTCTATCCAAATCAAAATATTGGTTGCATACCTCTTCTATATTGCCATCTGTAATTCCTTTAAATATTATTTTACTGCCTTCTTTTTTTACATTTATTACATTTTTTCCAAATACACCTGTATAACTCTCATCCTGTTGCTTATTCCATCTAAAACATTGTCCACAATCAAATATATGTTTTGGTTCAAATGATTCCACATCACTTATTATATATGTCTGTTTCTGCACTTTTGGCACTCCTCTATTTCTTAATAATTTAATTATATCTGTCCCAGAACACAATGTCAATGGAAATTAATTAATGTTCAAACCCAAGCATTAATTTCTATGCCATAGTTTTTTTATAAATTTTATCATTCTACTCCATATATTTTCTTTATATTCTACTACTTTTGTATTTATTTCTTCATTTATACTGTTTGCTTTTATTTTTTTAAATACATCTGTGCCATATATTTTTCTTTTTTTATTTTCTGCTTCTTCTATATCTTTTTTAAATTTTGCCCTTATTATTCTTTTTTCATCTTCTGTTGCCCAATAGTTTAAAAAAACATATGCTAATATTACCTTTGTTTCATATAATATTTCTTGTTCTTTCACAAAGTCAATGTCTAGATTTATTGAAAAGTCATAATTTTTATTCATATTTTTTTTAACAATCTGCAAAAATTCTGCAGGTATCTTGTTTAAGTCCTCTTTTGGCACTAATTTTAAAATTTCATATACTTCTCTATATGCATTAGGATAATTTTCTACTTTTATCATTAAATTATTTCTCCTGTTCTTTTTTAGTAATTTCTTCGAAGTGCGGGCGATTAAAATCGCCCCTACATT
>ERZ773181.41-NODE-41-length-148691-cov-7.774025_pt1 | contig 148691 bp, 141 predicted proteins | sample MGYA00581001_ERZ773181 | MGnify/ENA primary metagenome ERZ773181 (study PRJEB29015, sample SAMEA2737780) | human gut metagenome | biome: human gut; feature: human-associated habitat; material: faeces | place: China | collected 2012 ...
TCTTTTTAAAGTCGAAGGCCGCCCATAAAGAACTATCTTCAACCCTGTGTCAAGCTCTTTTTCTCAACTTTTTTAACTTTTTTTTAAAAAAGTTTTTCAAGCCGGCAACCCACATACTCTCATATTTGAGTTGCCACCGAAAAGTTTTGTTGAATCATATTCAACTACCCTTTATCAGTGAAAAGGCCGCCTATTAAGCCTATATCTGTTTCCCTTGTCAACGTTTTTTTGAAATTTTTTTATTTTTTTTATAAATTTTCTATTGCTTACTACTCTGCATAAACTTACATTCTTTTGAAACTTTCCTTCTTTTTATTTTTTTTATAAAATTTAAATGAAAAATACAAAAATCATCCTAAGAATTTCTATTTTCGCCGTTGCATCATTGTTCCCATTCTCTTCAAATGCCGTCATTACTTACGGCGAGAGCAATCTTTTATCAGAAGTCGATTATCAAAATCCCGAAAACACCGCGCTCACAAGCGTAGTTGCGGTATCTGACAGTTCGGCGGTGCATCTTGGAAACGGCTGGTTTCTGACTGCAAACCATGTTTCGCTCAACAGCTCGGTTTCGGTCTCCCAAAACGGGCAAACCGCAAAGATTTCCTATGTTGATAATACCCTCAATTCCTCTTACGGAGCTGATTTGAAGCTTTTTTATGTAGAAGATTACCAGTCGCTCACAAGCCTTTCCAGCGTGAGCATCGGCTCGCAAAACGCATATGCGTCGCTCGAAACAACCACCTTCGGATATTCCAGTACAGGAAACATTATCACGGGCTATACCTACGAAAGAGGCACGCTAATTACAATCGCCGGTGCCGGCTTTGGCAGAGACGACTCTGCCGCAATCGACGCGGAAACCGTTTCTTCAAACGGCTTGCGCGGAACTGTCCATGCAGGCGAATCATCGTTGTTCACGACCCAAACCACCGACGGTTTTAACTACCTTATTACAATGGCGGAAACTGAAACAGGATCCGCTCAGGCTTTAACCGGCGATTCCGGCGGAGGCATGTTTGTGTATTTTGAAGATGAATGGTATATTGTCGGAACTATAACGAGCGTCTATCCGAGCATTTCTACCTCGACCGCCATCTTTGGCTCATACGACGAAGCAAAGCTCACTTATGGCTCCGACGGGCGCCCAACCGGCATAGATCCTTCAGCGCTGTATGAAAATTCCCTCACCATAGCTTTAAATCTTGAAGACTATGCCGACACAATAAACGCAATTATCGCCACGACCCCTGTGCCGGAGCCTGCCGAAACGGCTTTCCTTGCGGCTTTGTTGTCAATAGCGGCCATTGCCGTTGTAAAAAGAAAAAGATAATTTTTTATTTTTCCAGTCGTTTTTGGACGCCAATTTTTAGCAAGTAATTTTAGGAAATATTCTCATTACTATTACTAATAGTAAACTCATAAAGATATTTTTTGAGCTAAAATATATCTCGGCAATTCGCGTAAAAAAGTTTTTCACATCCCGAAAATTCTATCAATCAGCTCCGCGCATTGCCGCTTGGAGATAATGAAGTTTCGGTAGCTTATAGAGCATTGACAGTCTGCTTTCAGATGGCGCAAAAAAGCACTTCTCCGAATTTTAATGCATTCCACTTTCAAAAAAAGTTATCCAATAAAAAACTTCAGCGCGGCGCTATGCCTGACTGGGAATTTTGCCAACCTCCGGAAGCGTTAAATTTTTCCATGTAAAGTTTGGCAAGTTCCGGCGATTTTTCGACGCCGTCGCCGTTTTTATAGGCTATCGAAATATTGTACATGCTCTCGACGTCGCCAAGGTCGGCGGCGACTTTCGTCCACTTTGCAAAAAGCGAGTGGTTCATTTCAACGCCGCTGCCGTAAAGATACATTTTTGCGAGGTTTTTTGCCGCAAAAGCCACCCCTTTTTTGGCAGCCGCCTCCCACAAAAGCGCCGCCCGCTTTTTGTCGGCAGCCACCCCTACCCCGTTAAATAGATAGCCCGCAAGGACTGTCTGGGCCTCGGTATTTCCCAAATCTGCGGCCTTTTCCAACCAAAAGATTCCGCGCTCGGCGGACTTGTCAACCCCAACCCCGTTCATATACATCGCGGCCAAGCTGTACTGGGCTTTTGCGTGTGAATTTTCGGCTGCCATTATCCACCACTTTGCGGCTTCGCGCAAATTGCGCTCGCCCCCGATTCCGCGCGCAGCGCATACACCGAGATTGTATTGGGCGTCGGGCAATTCAAGTTTGGCCGCTTTCCTCCACAGTTCAATGGCGCGCTCCGCATTTTTTTCCACGCCTTCTCCTTTGAGGTAGGCCGAGGCGAGATAATTCTGGGAATGGGCGTCTCCCATATCGGCGCCTTTTTTCCACCATAGGACCGCCTTATTTAAATTTTTTGGAAAGCCTTTATCTCCGGCCGCGTATGCCACGGCTACTTTCAATATGGCGTCTCCGTCACCTTCTATCGCGCGCGCAAGCATAATTTTTGCGCCGGGGTCACCGAGTGTATTGTCGGCATATTCCTCATTCGCAAGCGCAATTTGCGCGGCAAAAAAAAGTGACGCCACTGCTAAAAAAAATTTCATGGATTTAAAATAGAAAGACTCTAAAAATCGGTCAAACAGAAACGCTTTCTACAAATTATCAAAAAATTTTACGGCCTTTCAGAAAAAAGCGCATTCCGTTTTTATTTGTTCTTGAAGTCTTGGTATTCGCAATCGTTTTATAATGTAGCTTCCAGCTTTATTATATGAGATTGCAATGTGCTTTTTGGGTAATCAAGTTCAGGCGAGACTTTGGATTGATAGCAATAAAGAATATTCGGCTATAAAAGGTTCAGTTCCGTCTTCGCATTTATTTTAATGCGTAAAAAATTTTTAAACCAGCCGCAACACATAATAAAATCGCAACGCCATGCACACAACGTGTTCTTGGAAGGCGAAAATTTAAATAAAAAATGGCTGCACTTTGCCCAAAGAAAGATTTTTTTAAGCCAAATAAACGCCGAGATTTTTATGTTAAAAAAACGGGAACTCATAAAAAACGCCGACTCGCGCTCAACGGCAGCAAAACTAAAAGTGCAACCTAAAAGGCAAAATAAAAAGATAAGCTTTGCGGTCGGCAAAAACGCGCCGACCCGCATAAAATCATACAGAGGCAAACACAGTGCAATTCTTTGAACGCCCCAATATCGCCGCCGACGGAGTTGAGAAATCTCCGTTTTGAACCGACTCTTCAAGACGCTTAAGCACGGGAGCCTTTGATTCGCCGATTAGCAGGGCGAGAGTATTGCGGGAATTAAGCAGCGCCTTTCCCGTGAGAGTAATCCGCCAGAATTTCGACGTTTGCGGGCGGCATGCCGCGTACACTTTCGGCGAGTCCAAAAGTCCGGGCGTGTCCGGGAAAATAGATGCCGTGTGCATATCGGCCCCGACCCCCAATACGACGCAGTCAAACACCGGGAAACCGTTTTCGGAAGGGACGTTTTCAAGGGCGGCTTTTGACGCCTCTTCAGCGGCTGTAATCGGGCATTCTTCGCCTCTAAGCCTAAACACTCTTTCTTTGGGGATATTCAGCGGCTCGATAAACAGCTCTCGCGCCCACCGGTAGTTGGAATCTTGGGACTCGGGAAAGACGCAGCGCTCGTCCACAAAAAATATTTTGAACCGGGAAAAATCCATATTTCTTCGGGCGAGAACCGGGAACATTTTTTTGGCGCTTTCTCCGCCCGAGAAAGCCACGCAGAAATCGCCCGGCTTTTGTGAGTCGGATTCGATTTTATCCGCGAGCTTTTCGAGGGCGTCGGAAGGCGAGCTACATTTTTCTATTTTCATTTCCGTTTTTTGCGCTTGCCGAGAATCGTATTGGGCAGCTGTCGGAGCTGTGTTCGAGGCGCATTTTCCGCGCCCCTTCGGGGCCGTCCGAGCCGGCCGGATAGAATTCCAATCCGTCGGCTCCGCGCTCCTTCCACCTATTAAGAATTGGGTCGATAAATTTCCAGCTTGCTTCGAGTGCGTCGGAGCGCGCGTATAAAGTTGCGTCGCCCGACATCGCGTCAAGCAGAAGCCTTTCGTACGCGTCAGGCAGATTGGCGCACGCCTGCGACGAATAATTAAAGTCCATCGAAACTTGCGCAACTTCGTATCCCGCGCCCGGGATTTTCAGGCCGAAGCTTAGCCAAACCCCTTCGTCGGGCTGAATGCGCATTGTAAGCTTGTTGCACGACCTTCCGGAGCATTGTCCGACAAACATCTGCACCGGCGCCGATTTAAAGTTGATAATTACCTCCGACTTTCTCTCAGGCAGCCGTTTCCCCGTATAGAGATAGAAAGGCACGCCACCCCATCTCCAATTTTCAATAAAAAATTTCATTGCGGCAAACGTCTCCGTGGAGGAGTCTGCGGCGACATTTTTTTCGGAGCGGTAAGCGGGGAGATTTCCGGATTCTGAATATTGCGCGCGCACAGTGTTTGAGTCTATCGTCTTTTCGTCCATAGGGCGCAGGCACTGCAAAACTTTTGCCACTTCGTCGCGTATGGATTCGGCGTCAAAAGATGCAGGGCACTCCATCGCGACGAATGCCGCGAGGTTTAGGAGGTGGTTTTGCACCATATCGCGCATCGCGCCCGACTTGTCGTAATACGCGCCCCTGTTTTCCACGCCGATAGACTCCGAAACTGAAATCTCCACGGAGTCGATATGGTTTCTATTCCATAGAGACTCGAAAATTTCGTTTGCGAAACGGAGAACGAGAATATTTTGAACCGTTTCTTTTCCGAGGTAGTGGTCTATGCGGTAAATTTCGTTTTCGCTGAATACTGAACCGAGTTTAAGGTTTACGGCCCTTGCGGAATCGAGCGATTTCCCGAAAGGTTTTTCGACTACTACCCTGCGGAAACCGCCGCAGTTGGATAGGTTGAGGCCGGAAGTTTTTATGCCGTCGGCGGTCGGCGAATACATCTCCGGAGGTATTCCAAAATAGAATGTGATATTGTCCGGAATATTTTTGAGTTGCCGTACTTTTTCGATAAAATCGGCAAGCTTCGAATATTCGTTCGGGTTGTCCGTATTGAAGTTTGCGTATTCAACGAGCGATAGGAAAGCGTCGAGCTTTGAGAAATCCGCGGCTGTTGTGCGCGCAAATTTTTTTATGTCATCAGCGCGCGACTGCCTATATTGGTCGGAATTCATCTCAGTGCGTCCGACACCCACAATCGCGAAATTTTTTGGCAAAAATCCCTCGCAATGCAGCGCGAAGAGCGCCGGGAGCAGCTTGCGTTTTGCAAGATCCCCCGACGCGCCGAAAATTACCAGTACCTGACCTGACGGATTTTCCATACTCTGCCTTCCGGTTTTTCCCTTGCGGAAATTTTTGCGCCTTCTTCAGCGGCGGCCTCCCAGTCGGTGTGGAAGAATTCGCCGCGGGGCTTGTCGACGCGCTCGTAAGTATGTGCGCCGAAGAAGTCGCGCAGGCCCTGTATGAGGTTTGCAGGCGAAGATATCTGCCTTATGGAGTCGAAGTATGAGAGGGCCGAGGACATGCACGGCGCCGGGACGCCTTCGATTGCGCAGAAGGCGCAAATTCTGCGGAGGCTCGGCATAAGGAGCTTTACGCGGCTCTGGAAATACGGCGCGAAAATCATGTTTCGAGGATTTCCGCTTTCGTATGCGAGGGCGATATTGTTCAGGAAGTCCGACCTTATAATGCAGCCGTTGCGCCATATTTTTGCTATTCCCGAGAAGTCGAGATTCCACCCGTATTTGTCGGATGCCGCGCGCATTAGCGCGAAGCCTTGCGCATACGCGAGGAGCTTTGCCGCGAACATAGCCTCTCTAAGCAGCTCGACATTTACCGCGTGCGATTCCATATCTACAAACGAGTCGGAATAAATTTCCGACGCCTGCGCGCGGCTTTCGACGTCGGCCGACATAAAGCGCGCATATACTGCATCGGTAATGATTCCCAGCGGGACGCTTTCGTCGAGCGCCGACATCACAGTCCACTTGCCGGTGCCCTTTTGCGAAGCCACGTCGAGTATGTCATCGACGATATACGCCCCCTGCGAATCCTTTGCCATTAAGACCTTTGCGGTGATTTCAGTGAGGTATCCCTTCAAATCGCCGAGATTCCAGTTTGAGAAAATTTCCGATATTGTGTCGTTATCGAGGCGGTTGCAATTTTTGAGTATGGAGTAAGTTTCCGCGATAATCTGCATTTCAGCATACTCAATGCCGTTGTGGACCATTTTCACGAAGTGGCCGGCCCCGCCCTCGCCGATCCAGCGGCAGCACGGGTCGCCGTCAGGGGCGCGCGCGGCGATTGCCTTTAAGACTTTTTTGATTTTAGGCCACGCCTCGGGATTTCCCCCGGGCATTATCGACGGGCCTTTCAGCGCGCCCTCCTCTCCGCCGGAAATTCCGCAGCCGACAAAGAGTATGCCGGACTTTGAAAGTTCGGAGACCCTGCGCTGGGTGTCGTGGAAGTCGGAGTTTCCTCCGTCGATTACGATGTCGCCTTTTGCGAGGTGCGGCAGAAGCTGGTTGACAATTTCGTCAACGGCCTCTCCCGCCTTCACCATCAAGATTACAATGCGCGGGCGCGCGAGGGATTTTACAAATTCCGCGATGTCCTCCGTGCCGAAGAAATTTTTCCCTTTGGCGCGGGTGTCGAGAAATTTTTTCACGACGGAATCTTTCTTTGAATGTGGCCTGTTATAAACAGACACTGAAAAACCCTTGTCCTCAAGGTTTAGCGCGAGGGACGCGCCCATCACACCGAGGCCTATTAAACCTACATCTGATTTTTTCATATTAAATAATTTTTGTTAAAATGTTGCGGCGCATAGCGTGCCTTATGAAATAAGACAGTCGGATACAGATAAAAGTTCTTGGCGGAAGACAACTTTAATCGGCCTGTTTGGCGATTTGCTTTTGAGCCTCCCATATGACTTCGCCGCCGCTTGCGAGAGATAGGATAAAGACGTAAGTCACTTCGCGCACGCCGTCCACGCTCTCCCTGTCCTCGATTATTTTGCCCGTCATTACGAGCTTCGGAAGCGAAACTTTTTTATCGTTCATGAAGGCTTCGTATTTTTCCTGTTCCTTTGAAAATGCGTCCGTCGCGGCGACCCTCACCTTCCCGGAGTTGTTGAGGGCGATTGTAATCTGCCGCGTGAGCAAATCCGTTTCGATAGAGCGGCTCGTGCGGTTTACGATTCTGCCAACCGCCATTTTAACCGGTTTTTGCTTGAAGGAGTCGAGGCAGCCGGAGGCGAGCATATCGTTTACGAGGGATGAAGCGGCCTCATTCCAATCGGCCATATTTATTTTGTTAACCGAAAGGAGGGAGCGCGCCCCTCCCGCCTCGATTCGCCTTGCCGAGTCTGACGAGCAGCCTGAGACTGCGAGTAAAATTGCGGCGGAAATGCAGATTGCTGTTTTTATATTTTTCATATTTAAGAATTGTTAAAGTTGTCAGTCGCGGACGTCCGGCATTAGCTTTAGCTTAAAGTCGGCGGCCTTCGGGCTCGGCGCGACTGCCGAGATGTTTCTGCTTTCTCCGCCCTCAATCGGGATTGATATCCAGACAGAGTTCGGGGAATTTATGGCCATTCCGTCGGAGTCGAGCCATTCAAATTTGTAATTGACGTTTCTGTAAGCCGACGAGCGGTTTACAATTTCAGCCTGAATTTTAAGGAGGCCGCCCTGGGTTTTAGCCTCGTTTATTCCGGCGACATACGCGTAGTCATCAACTGCGGAGTCGGTGACAATTCTGATGTCGTCAACCATTTTTTTGTTGGCGGAGGGATTTGCGCGCTCAACTGTGTTGACTGTGTCGCAGGCGCACAGGGCAAGCGATGCTGCTATTAACGCGAGTAGTTTTTTCATTTTTGCTTGAAGTTGAATTTTCTGACAAAAAGCGGCGCCGTGGGCGAAATTTGTTTTGCGACTATAACGCATGAGCCCTTGGTGTCAACGGAAACCTTGCGTCCGCCGATTTCCACAATCCCGTCGGGGGGAGTCGGGAGCTTTGCGATATAAATAGATTTAGGGAGCGTAGTCCAAGTGCGCAAGTCGGCGTCGTTAGTTATGAGCTGGTATGCAGTGCCCGTAATCACCACGGCAAGCAGCGCGAGCGAATTTTCCCTTACAGCGTATTGAGCCGCGAACTGCGCGCCCGCCTTGACCGCCGCCGACAAAACCGTGCGGGTAATGACAAGCGGAAGCTCGTTTTTAAATTCGCGCGAAATGATGGAGTCCATGTCGGCGATTTTAAAGAAATCCGCATTTTTCCCTCCGCCCGAAAATTTCGGTGGAAGCGGCTTGTATTGGGACGGCAATAGATACGGAAAGTTCAGGCCTACAAAGGGGAGAGTTTCGCCAAACACGTAAAGTGGGAGGTCTATTCTAAATTGCCTTCTAATGGGCGCCATTCCCGACTCGAAAATCGCGTATGTAAAATTTCCCATATCCGGCACGCTGCCGTTTGCGAGGGCTTCGGCGCGAAGCGCGTCGAGCGCGGCGACCTTATTTCCGCCTTCGCAAGACTGGTTTGCGAGCCTAAAAAAGTCCGCGGCGCGCGATTTGTCGGACATATCCGCCGGCCTGTTGGAGAAATATAGCCCCGAAAGCCAGTACGCGAACGGGTTTGTGTACACTCCCTTTGCCAGCACCGCCGCATTTGGCGACAGAAAGTCCGCCCCGTAGTATTCTGCTAATTTCCCTCGCACGGAGGAATTGGCGAGAGTTCTCCCTACATCGTAATTTTTCTTTCCGTTTTCGCTTTGCGCCTTTTCCAGCGCCGCCATTTGCGAATCTATGCGCCGCCTATTTTTTGCCTCGGCGTCGGACTGAAAATTTTCGAGCTTTTTAAGCCATACTTCCGCCTCCTCAAAATTTTTGAGCTCAATGAGGTTTAGGGCCTGGTATGCCGCCGCCATTATGCGGTCGTAATTGTATCCCGTATATGGGAGGTACGTCTGGTTTAGGACGACGGCGGCAGCCTCGTCGCCTATGCCCGCGCCGCCCTCTGCGTCGTATTTAAAAAATAGTTTTTCGGCCCTCTCGAAGGCGTTGGAGCTTTCCGAAAGCATATTTGCGGCTCTTGCCGTGGAGCCGGTCTCGAGTAGCCATATCAATTCGTCGCCCGAGCCTTCCGCCTCTTTGCGTTGGCGCGAGGCATCTCCCGCCGCGGCGGCAAAGTTGCCAGCGCGGAAGTCAGAGCGCATATTGGCGGTGGAATCGCTGTAAGTTGCGCAACCCGCGAGCGCAAGCACCGCCGCCGCGCTCAATATGGCGCGCACGATTTTCATTCGGCTATGGGGAATCAATCCCGCTCGGATTGGGCTTGCGATTTGCGCAGAATGTGGCCGCGGGCAATTCCGTTATCCTTTATTGCGCGCGCCTGGGAGAATTTTGGGCGAATTGCAATAATTTCGACTTTCCCGACCGCAATTTCCTCTGAGCCCAAGTTCTCGCCCGTATCCGGATCTATCAAATCTCCCGAGAGCGCGTAAACATCGTAGATGTCGCCCACTTTTACGGATGTGCCGTCGCCGCGGTTGACAGTGACGGTGGAGCCTGTTTTTGCCACTACTTTTGCTGGGAAAGCCACTTCCGTAACGCGCTCGGCAATTTTGTCGGCGAGAGCTTTTGATAGCTTTGGCAACAGCTCCTGGTTTAGGTTGGAATTTTCGCGGACGCCTGAGTCGAGATCTGAAATGTCGGCGTCGGACACTTCCAAATTGGCGGATTCTACGACTGCGCCCGTCGATGAGTCTATTATATTTGCCACCGCATTCAGACGCAGCATTCGCTTTTGCGCGCTTTTGCCGAGCAGCGCGAAGTTGGCGGTTTTAATGTAGTCTTGGAAGTCGTTTATTTTGACTGTAAGAATATAGTCGGCGCCCTTGAATGAAAAATTTTTAGAGCCGGCCGAATTGCCTGAATTTGCGAAGTCGGCCTCCTTCATCGCCTCCGGGAGGTCTGAGCGCGTAAGTATCTGAAACTTGCGGGAGTTTTGCAGAGCCGAAACGATGTTCGATTCGAGCGACTCCGACACCGACTGCAACGATAGCCCCCTGCCCTGGGCTTCCGCCAGTTTTTTTGCGGCGTCAGTCGCCGAGATTTTAACGACAGCTACGGTCTTTTTTTGCGGCGATTGCTGGGCGTTTGAGAATTGTGCGGCCGTCAAGCAGGCGGCAGAGAGCAACAGGCATATAAATTTTTTCATGATTATTTGTTTCCGAATCCGAGATCTATAGTGATGTTAGATTTCTTGAAAGTCTCGGCGATGCCTTTTAGTTTTTCGGCTTCGGCCTCGCTGATGATGAGCTTTGAGTCAGATTTCACGGCGGAGTCCACTATTGACTGCACGAACTTCATATCGTTTTTCCAGCGCGCGGCGGTTGAGTTGTCCGGAGTGAGCGACACTACAAATTCCGAGGGAGAATTTGAGCCGTCCACAAAAATCGACTCCTCGACTTTCACAAAACCCGGTATGTCTGCTGAGATTGTGTGTATTCCTTTTGGGAGGGCAACCTTTCGAGCGCCACTCCCGGACGAGACCGTGACGGCGGCGCCGTCGATGCGGACGGTCGCAGTCGATAGGCTCGCGGGGTAAGTCTGGGTTGTGAGCTCGTATTTGCCGTAAGATACCATTTTCAGCATTGGGAATTGAAGTTGCTCTATTGCAAACTTCAAATTGATTTCGTAAAGCTTTCTGTCGGCCTCGCTGCTCGATACGTTTTCGATTTTAGAGGAAATGCCGTCGGCGAGCGTTTTTGCCGCAGACGATAGAAGCCGCCCCAGAATATCGCTTTCCGACACTTTAAGCGCGCCGCCCGAGCGCATTTCAAAAGACGCGTCTGCATTTATTCCCGTTTCGCCCGCGCCGTCTTTGCCAAATAGCGAGCTTGACGTGCGCAGAGTGAATGCTTCGATTTTTGTCTTTACGCCATACCCGTCGAAAGAGCGCGTTTCCCGCCCGAGCGAAACCACCGCCACAGAGAGCACGCGGTTTGCGCCTGCGTATTCTGCGATTCTTGCGGCGGATGCGCCGTCGAATATGTTGGCGTTAAGGCGCACCGAATTTTGTCCGCCCGAATATTCTTTGAGTGATTTTAGAGCGAGGGCTTCGTCAACCGTCGAGAAGCCGAGCGCGTTTAGATTGGCTGAAATTGACGCGGCGAAACCTCCGAGGCGCGAGTCGATAGATTTGTCGTCGGTCATATTGCGCACAAAGACCGCTATTTTGAGCTTTTCAGAACCTTTTGCGGGTTCGGTCTGGTTTCCCGCAGCGCAGAGAGCTAACAACGGGGCGAGCGCCACGGCGGCAATCGCGGAGATTTTTGATAGTTTTAGCATAGGTATTCCAAAATTAAGGAACGGCTTTTGTTGTAAAAAGTTTCGCTAAGCGTCCGCGGAGCCGCAGCCAGTCGGAAGTTTTATCCATCTATTAGGTATAATATCGGAAAAATTTATTTTTGATTGAGGGGTAAACCAGACGTCGGGCGCGGCAATAATTCTATTGTGGTCGCGCGCTTCGCCGAGCCATGCGCTCCACCAGCTAAAAGTGCTGTTTGAAATAACCGCGTGCCTGCATTGGCTCATGAGATAAAAATCCTCAAAGTGCCCCGAAGGCTCTATAAAAGTGATGTTTTTGCCTGCAAAGTTTTCGCGAACCCATTTTGGGTCGTCGGAGGCCACGAAGAACCGCGCGTTTTCGACGCGCTCTGATATAAAATTCAGAGCGTTTTCGTAATATTTTTTTCGGCAGACGTACAGGATTTTGCGGTACTTTGGCTTTGAGACGTAATCCCCGCGGCGGACGTGAACCGCTACGGAATTGGAATTTTTTATCTGCTCAAAAAGCGGGTGGCGCATTAGGGATTCTTCGTCCTTAAGCTTGAATTCCGCAGATATTTGAGCAGAGAAGTCGGAAAAATATTTTTCGCTCTGCCATAGCCCCTCCAAATAGCACGATGTTTTTATTTGTCTATACGTCGGCTCAAAGCCGAACGATTTTTCCCGAATGTGCGATGCCGACAACCTGTACGGTATTTTGAGTGCTTTATACAGTCGGCGTTTAAGTTCAAAGTGAGGGGTAATCACCGCGTTTTTGCGGTCTTTATCTACAAATTTTGCGCTTATTTCAAAGCGGTCGAGCGAGAAACCTGAATGTTTTTTTGGATTGAGGCCTGCCGTATCAATAAAAATGTCCATTCCCCCGCGCAAAGACAAGGCGCGGGCGAAGGCGTATTCAAACATCTGGTTGCCCATTCCACCTTGCAATCTCGCCACTACATAACCATTCATTCGTTTTTTATTTTTCCAAATTGCGGCGCGAGCGCAAACATATTTTATGCAGGGCGCGCAAAAAACGCAGACAGATTTTTAAAATGCGGAGATTTTTTCTTTTATTTTTAGAATTGGAAAATGCCTCGAGCCCGACAAGTGAGTGAAAAGTTTTTTAGACGCAGAAAATGAGAAAATTAAAATGCGATGTGGTCTTTCAAATTCAGGCATTGATAGCGCAAGGGAATAAGGCGCTTGACAAAGTTAGAGCGTTAACTTAGGTTTGGTCGAATGAAACACATAAGCTTCATATTTGCAGTCTGCGCAATTGTGCTTTGCGCATGCACCGGCGCAGACAGGGGAGAAACGAAAATTTCAGAAAAGCCCTTGGATAAGGCGGCATTCCAAGCTCCGCCGAAAGAGTCGCGGCCATGGTGTTATTGGTGGTGGGTAAACGGTCACGTCGATAAAGAGACAATAAGAAAAGACCTCGCCGATATGAAAAAACTCGGCTTCGGGGGCTTTTTGCTGTTCGACGCGCGCGGCTACTGGGAGGACTCCCGGCATCTGCTGTACCCCAAGCCGAAATGCGAATTCATGGACGAGACATGGAGGAAAAATTTTGCATTTGCAATGGAGGAAGCCGCAAAGCTCGGCCTGACAGCGAGCGCAAACCTAAGCAGCTGCGCCGGAAGGCTCAAAGGTCCGTGGGAAGTAGGCGCCGACGCCCCCAAGAGGCTCATATGCAAAATAACGCCGTTAAAGAGCGGAAAGGCAGAATTTTCGTACGACAAGCCCGCAGACAGAAAATATTTTTGGGAAGTTGCGCGCTTTGCAGTGCGCTACGACGGCCAAAAACTCTCCCCGAATGAAAATTGGCTAAACGCCGGCGACGGCCTGTACTCCATGGAGGCAACTTCCGGCAAGCGCACAGACAAAAAGGGCATCACTGATTTGAGAAACGCCCTTGAAAGCGTAGATATAAGCGGAAAGAAATCGTGGGAAGTTCCCTCCGACGGGCAGTGGGCGGATATACGTTTTGCCTACACGACGTTCGACGGGCACGAATACGACGTTGACGTTCTCGACGCGAATGCAGTCGCCGGTCATTACAAGCGCATGGCAGGCGCCTTAAAGAAGGATCTCGGGAAACTGTACGGCAGTACGCTCAAATATTTTTACAGCGTAAGCTGGGAGGGCGCGGTTCCCACATGGTCGCCGAACTTCGCCGAAGATTTTGAAAAGTTTGCCGGATACGACATAAAGGAATATATGCCGATTCTCGCGGGATTCCGCATAAGAGGCAAAGAAGTTTCCGACAAGTTTATGACGGATTTCCGCCGCGCGCGCAACAAGGCGTTTAAAGTGAATTTCTACGACAATATGGCGGAGCTGTCGCGCGCCGACGGGCTGAAATGGCATTCGGAATCCGGCGGGCCCTGGATACGCACAGCGCCAGTATTCGGGGAAGCCGACCAGCTGGAATACCTTTCAGTCAACGATATTCCGCAGGGGGAATTTTGGGTCGGCACACAGTTTGGCGGCGAGAGGTGCGGAAGGTATCTCGTAAAGCCGATAGCCAATACAGCAAATATCTACGGGAAGAGCCGCGCTGCGGTGGAAGCTTTCACCCACATGAACCGGCATTGGTCGTCATACCCCGCGATATTGAAAATTACGGCTGACAATTCTTTTGCGGACGGCGCGAACATGATAATATGGCATACGTTTACGGCGTCGCCGAAAGAGTTTGGGCGCCCCGGGATAGAGTATTTTGCGGGAACGCACATAAACGGGAACGTCACATGGCACGAAATGGCGGAACCGTTTATAGAGTACATATCGCGCTGTCAATACATGCTTACAAAGGGCGCGAGCGTGTCCGACATATGCGTGTACACTGGTGATATGCCCTACCAGCATTGGAGCGGCTGGCGCGACAAACCGTTCAAAAACGCTGAGCTTAAAATACCCGAAGGCATAACTTACGACATAGTAAACAACGATGTCCTTCTAAACCGCGCGAAAGTCGAGGGTGGCAAATTGAACTTTGGAGCAGGCAAAGAATACTCGGCGCTTATAGTTGATTTGGAGTCTCCGCTTGTATCGTCGGAAGCGCTTGCGAAGATAATAGAGCTTCAGGCGGCGGGGCTTCCAGTGGCGGCTGTCGGAAAGCGTCCCGCAGGCGTTGCGGGGCTTGGCGGCGACGACGAAAAAAGCGTAAAGCTTGGCAAGCAGCTTTTCGATTCGGCAAAAAAGCCTTCGGAAATATTTTCAAAGTTAAAACCCGCCGCCCAAACGAAATTTCTATTCAACCACAGGAGACTTGGCGAGACAGACATATACTTTGTGATGGGGTCCGGCAAAGACAATGTAGTGTTTAACAATCCGGGAACTCCCGTTTTGTGGGATCCGATGGACGGCTCGGTAAAGTCGCCGTCGGCATCATACAAGACCCCAGACGGGCGAACGGAAGTTGAGCTTGACCTCGGCGAGAACGGCTCAATGTTCGTGGTGTTCCGCGGCGGCGAGAGCCCCGACGGCAAGGTGCGCGCGCATAACGGGAAAGTCGCGGAAATAGCCACTCCTTGGGAAGTCGAATTTGAACGCGGGATGGGTGCGCCTGCGAAAGCTGTGTTTAAGGAGCTATCGCCGTGGAACGAGTCCCAGGACAAAGGCATAAAATATTTCTCGGGAACGGCGGTTTACAAAAATTCCTTCAAACTTCCGAAGGGTGCGTTAAAATCTCCGCTTTACATAAGTCTCGGGAAAGTTTGCGTGGCAGCACAGGTGTTTGTAAACGGCAAATACTGCGGAACGGCATGGACGCCCCCGTGGGAGGTCGATATATCTTTGGCTGCAAAGGAAGGTGTAAATTCGCTTGAAATAAAAGTTGCCAATACATGGGAGAACCGCCTTATAGGCGACGCAGCCCTGCCGGAGGGCAAAAGGTACACAAAGAGCAATATGCGCCTATACCCCGGCAAGCGCACAAACACAGTCTATTCTGGATTTGCCTCCGAGGAAAAGTTGTCCGAATCGGGGCTGTTGGGACCTGTAAAGATTGTGAAGTAATTGCTTTTGATTCGGCGCCGAAGCGTTCCCAATCGGGAGAGCTTCGGCGTTTTTTTTGCCCTTTTTCAAGAGGGGCGCAAACAGAATTTTCACAACCTTTTCGGCTAAAAATTTTTTATTTAGGCGCGTCAAGCGGCCGACAATTTTTTTCGATTACAAATAAAAAGCTTAAATTTCGAACCGCGGGCAGATTTTTTATCAGGCGCGCACTTTGCAAAATATTAAAAATTTTCCGTTTTTTTTAACACTAATAAAAAAGCGTGAGAAAAAAAATCCGCGCATAAAGTAAAAAAAGAAGCGAATTTTTCTAAGCGGGATAAAAAGAAAAAATAGCAAAAAAAAACCGGATTGAATCCGGTTTTTTTTCGAGCGTAAAACATTCGGGCTATTCTCCGAAGAGGACAGTTTCCATGCCGTAAATTTTCGGTGCGCGCTTAGCTTCCGCAAGCCATTTTGCCGCGCGCAATGCGCCCTTTGCGAATACTTTTCTGTCGGCAGCCTTGTGGGCGAGCTCGAGCCTTTCGCCGTCCGCCGCAAAAATTACAGTATGGTCTCCAACAACGCTGCCGCCGCGCAACGCGTGGACACCGATTTCCCCGACAGGCCTTTCGCCGACCTGTCCATGCCTGCCGTAGCAAACTTTATCTTCGCCTACATTGCGGCATGCGCAGACAATCTCCTTCAATTTTTCGGCAGTGCCGCTCGGGGCGTCTTTTTTATGGCGGTGGTGCATTTCCACAATCTCGATATCGTACGACTCGTCGAGAGTTGTCGCCGCGATTTTTGCGAGGTGGTTTAGAAGGTTGACCCCGAGCGAATAGTTGCCCGCCCACACTATCGGTATAATTTTCGAAAAGCTCTCAATTTTAGCGCGCTGTTCCGGGGTGTGGCCGGTTGTGCCGATTACGAGCGACTTGCCAAATTTTGCGCAAAGTTCGGCAAGAGCTGCGGTAGCCTCGCGGAAAGAGAAATCCACTGCGACGTCGCAGTTTTCGATAAAATCCTCCGGGCGCGAGCCTATGTCGCACGCGGCGGCTATTTCGCAGCCGCACTCGGCGGCGGAATCGCTTATGGCGCGGCCCATTCTGCCGTTTGAGCCGTTTAACAATATCTTTACGGGCATAATTATAAAATTCCTGCGTTAATCATTTCGCGTTTGAGTATTTCGACATTTTCCGCGCGCATGTGGCATAGCGGCAGGCGCACGAAGTCGTCCTTTATTAGCCCCGCCATTTTCATTGCAGTCTTTGCCGGAACGGGATTCGGCTCGATAAACAGAGCCTTGAAAAATCCGTGCATTTTGGCGTTTATTGACTCGGCCTTTGCCCAATCTCCCGCGAGTGCAGCGTTTACAAGCTCCACCATTATTGCGGGAACGAGGTTTGAAGCCACGCTCACCACTCCCTTTGCGCCCGCCTTTATAAAGTCAACAGTCAAGCCGTCATCGCCACTTAGAATGTCGATTTTCCCGTCGGCGCGGCTGCGCAAATCTGCGACTTTTTCGACTTTTCCGCCGGCCTCTTTCAGGACGCAAAAATTGTCGTATTTGTCTCTAAGGCGGAGGGCGGTATCGTTTGAAATTTCTATGCCGCACCTGCCGGGGATTGAATAGAGCATAATCGGTTTAGAAGTGCGCTTTGCAAGCTCGCTCATATGAAGGAATACGCCTTCCTGCGAGGGCTTGTTGTAGTAGGGCGCGACAACGAGGAATCCGTCGGCGCCCGCCTTGTCCGACTCTTCGGTAAGCTCGACAGCCTCGCGCGTGCAATTTGAGCCTGTACCCGCAAAAACCGGCACCCTTCCGGCCGCCGCCTTAATGACGTATTTAATGACGTCGATATGCTCTTTTGCGTCGAGCGTCGGGCATTCGCCCGTAGTTCCGACAGCGACAAGCCCGCTGACTCCGCCCGCGATTTGCGATTCAACAAGCCGCCCGAGTCCGTCGTAATCGACGCCGTCGGGCGTCATGGGCGTGACGAGAGCAGTCCATACTCCTGAAAAATTTTGCATGCCCCAATAGTGGCTGCCGCGCGCGGAAGTTGCAAGAATTTTATGCATTTGCCGCCCCGCTTTTACGAGCGATCAGAGTCGAGGCTATCGAGGGACTTCCGCATGCTTTCCTCAAAAACTTCGTAAACATACGGGAACATTTTTCTTATGGCCCCCTTAATTTCGTCCGGTGAAATTGTTCCGTTAAAAGACGAGCTGTTTAAAAACCAGACGTCCATCGGGACCGTTTTTTTATCGGGAGCCGGCATAAGATAATTTACGTCGACTTGATATAGTCCGCATTTTTTATAGAAAGCTGCGCGCCTTACCGTCTGTGGATCCAACGGATTAACGGGCTCGACCTCCAAGATCATTCCCTTTAACTCCGGGTAGCGGCATCGTATGGCGTCGATAATGGCAGTCCCGATTCCGCCGGAATGGAACTGTTTTAATACGGCGATATGGTCGAGCATTGCGATATCTCCGATACTATGGAATATGAAGTATCCGACGATACTTCCGCCGCGCTCGGCGAGCATCAGTTTTGTAGCGCCCGTTGAAAACATTTTTTTGAATGCGCATTTTGGCTTCAATTCCTCGGACGGGAACTGGAGTTTCATATCCTCGTACACTGTGTCGAACTCCGCGTCCGAGCCTGGGCGTATAACTATATCGTTCATGGTAAAATGTATTTTTGCGGCGGATTGCCTATAATTTGAAAAATAAAAAAAATCCGCGGGCAGACTAAATCCACGCCTCCCGCGGGAGATAAATAATTTGGCAGGCTTCTAGATAGCCTTGTATAAATAATAAATCGCCATAATTTAGCCGAACCTTAGGAATATTTAACTTTTTGCAAAGGTTCCGCCCCCTGCCCAACCTATTTTTTTGCACAACCCTGTTTTTTTTGATTATTGACAGGGCGTTTCTTCCGTAAGAAAAAATAAAGGCGAAGCGAAAGGATAGAAAAGGCAATGAACATAAAATCGTCGATAAACGAACTCATAGGCGGCACGCCGCTCGTGCGCATTCCGCGAATGAACGACACTGGGGCCGATATAATCTTGAAGCTCGAATTTTTCAATCCGTCTGGCTCTGTAAAAGACCGCGCGGCGCTTGCTATGCTTGAAGACGCCAAGAAGCGCGGGCTGATTAAAGCCGGATCTACAATCATCGAGCCCACAAGCGGCAATACGGGCATAGGCTTGGCAATGGTCGGCGCCGCCGAGGGGTACAGGGTAATACTCGTAATGCCCGACACCATGAGCGTAGAGCGGCGCAAGTTTTTAAAGGCGTACGGAGCCGAGCTTGAACTGACCGACGGCGCCAAGGGAATGAAGGGCGCGATAGAGCGCGCCGAGCAGATGCGCGACGAAATACCCGGCTCGTTCATACCTCAGCAATTTGAGAACCCCGCAAACCGCGACGCCCACGAGCGCACGACAGGCGTGGAAATCTGGAAAGACACGGACGGCGAAGTTGACATATTTGTGGCCGGCGTTGGGACAGGCGGGACAGTGTGCGGAGTCGGTAAAGCGTTGAAGGCGTTAAATCCGAAAGTGAAAATCGTAGCCGTTGAGCCGGCGGATTCGCCCGTGCTTTCCGGCGGCAAGCCGGGGCCGCACGCATTGCAGGGAATAGGCGCGGGGTTTGTCCCCGGAATATATCTTCCGAAGGTAGTTGACGAAGTATTCAGGGTCACTACCGAGCAGGCGGGGGACACGGCGCGGACGCTCGCAAAAAAAGAGGGCATACTTTCAGGAATATCGTCAGGTGCCGCATTGTACGCCGCGATGGAAGTCGGCAGGCGGCCGGAGAACGCCGGTAAAAAGATAGTAGTGCTGATTCCCGATTCGGGCTCGCGCTATCTGTCAACTTGGCTTTACGAATAGAGCCCATTTTGCGAAATTAAAAAACTTTATCTTACGGCGCGGCGGGAAAGCGCAGATTTAACCTGCCGCGTTTTTTTTGCGCACGCAATCGGCGCGAAAATTTTTTTGGTTTTATGTTCATTGCCGCAATGGAAAATCCGATAAGAGAAAAAACCGCCAAATAAAATGGATTACAAAATAGAAACACTCGCAGTCCACGCTGGTCAAGTTCCGGATTCATCCACTCTTTCGCGCGCAGTTCCCGTGTATCGAACAACCGCCTATAATTTCAAGAGCTCAAAGCACGCGGCGGATTTATTTGCGCTAAAAGAAAGCGGAAACATTTATTCGAGGATAATGAATCCGACCAACGATATTCTCGAAAAGCGGCTTTGCGCGCTTGAAGACGGAGCGGGCGCACTCGCGCTTTCCTCAGGCACCGCCGCCATAGCATTCAGCATTTTAAACATACTGAAAGCCGGCGACGAGCTTGTGAGCGCGCGCAACCTATACGGCGGCACATACACGCTCTTCGACGCCATTTTGCCGCAATACTCAATCACGGCGCGTTTTACCGATGTAAACGATTTTTCCGCGGTGGAAAAATCCATAAACGAGCGAACGCGGGCATTGTACATAGAGGCGGTAGGAAATCCTTCGCTTGATGTTGCCGACATAGAGGGGTACGCAAAAATAGCGCGCAGCCACAACATTCCGCTGATAGTGGACTCAACTTTCACTCCCCCGCCGCTTTTAAGGCCAATAGACTACGGGGCCGACATAGTAATCCATTCGCTTTCAAAATGGATATGCGGGCACGGGACGGCAATAGGCGGCGCAGTCATAGACGCGGGGAAATTTGATTGGAGCGACCCAAAATTCTCCCTGTACAATGAGCCCGACAAGGGATACCACGGGCTGAGGTTCGGCCACGACCTGTCAGGGACAGGCAATCCGGCATTTATAACGAGACTCCGCACAGTTGGGCTAAGGAATATGGGTCCTACCCTGTCTCCGGATTCCGCATGGATATTTTTGCAGGGCTTGGAGACCTTGCCGCTAAGAATGGAACGCCATTGTTCAAACGCCAAGGCAGTCGCCGAGTTTTTAAAATCGCACCCCGGAGTCGAGTGGGTTAGATACCCTGGATTGGAGGGCGACCCGTCCAGAGCGGAGGCGGAAAAATATCTTGTCAGAGACTGCGGCGGCGTAGTCGTATTCGGGCCGAAAGACGGGTACGACAAGGCGGTTGAGATAGTTGACAATATACCGCTATTTAGCAATCTCGCAAATGTGGGCGACGCCAAGAGCCTAATACTACACCCCGCGAGCACTTCGCACTCGCAGCTTGGCGAGCGCGAGCGCCTGTCTGCGGGAGTGCCCTCCGATCTGATACGCCTGTCGATAGGCATCGAAAATAAGGACGATATTATTTCGGCGCTCGACAGCGTTCTGTGACGTTTTTTATGAAATAATCGAGCCTTTGCTTACTCCTAAAAAGCGTTAAAAAGACTCAAACGTTTTAAGTTCTGCTAAGCTTAAAAAGCAAAAAAATGCCCGGGCGCGCAAGACGCGTTCGGGCAAAATTTTTTAGATGGGTGAATGGGGCATTGCAATCTCGCCGCAATGGCACAAGCCGTTCGGGAAGGCCTTGCTTGCTTTCCCAAAAAACAGCAGACGTAGCTTTGTTTAAGAAGTAGTTTTAACTTCAAGAATCGCGGGGCCGTCCACATGGAAGAATTCCTCCACCTTTGAATCCAACGTGTCGGGATTGTCGGCGAGTATTCCAGTTGTAGAGCATAAGCGCGCAAATTCGGCAAACGATGGATTGTGAAGATCCGTCTCCCAGACGCTCATGTGCGCGAGCTTTTGCTCCGCGGAAATTTTTCCGAGCTCCGAGTTGTTGTAAACCACGCATTTTATATTCATGGAATATTTTGCGACAGTTGTCCATTCGCACAGGTATTGCCCCAAGCCGCCGTCGCCTACGACCGCCACGATCGGGCGCCCGAAGAATTGTCCGTCAGGCTCCTGCGAGGCGCACCACGCGCCGATTGCGCCCGGCAGCCCGAAACCTATTGAGCCGAGATACCAAGAGCCTATGAAAGACTGCTCTTTCGCCTCGAAATACCTTCCGAAAGAATACGCAACATTCCCGACATCTACGGAAATTATTGCGTCAGCAGGTGCATATTTAGACAATGCCGCGGCCACGGCAGCCGGATCAATCGCGCCCTTTGCGCTCTTGGAAGCGCGCGCGGCTTTTTCGGCGCGCCATTTAGCCCATTCAAGCTCTATGTCTTTGCGCGAGTCTTTTGATTTGAAGGAATCTTTTAAGTAGTCGAATAGCGCCGGGGCAACCTCGGAAACATCTCCGATGATTGCGGCTTCCACCGGATACCTCCGCCCGATTGCGTTTGAGTCCGAGTCTATTTGAACGACCTTTTTTCCGGCGGGCACGGAGGTATGCCTACTAAGCCCCGTTCCGAAAGCCACCACGCAATCTGCGCGCGCCATAAATTTTGCCGACACCGCCGTTCCGCTCAATCCCTGCACACCGCAGGAAAGCGGGTGGCTGTCGGGGATTATACCCTTTGCCGGATAAGTCGTCATAATCGGGCAGCCGAGCATTTCCGCGAGTTCCTCGACCTTGTGGGCGGCGCCGCGGCAGCCTCTTCCCATTAAGATTACCGGGAATTGCGCATTTGCGATAATATCTGCAGCCTCCCTGAGGGAGGTTTCTGAGAAGGTTTCCGCAGCTCGCGCGACCGATTTTAGCGGGCGAATAGCGACATCGTCGGGAGATGCCGGCAATACTTGCACGTCGTCCGGCATAATAAGCTGGGCGGCGCATTTTCTGTCGATTGCCTCGGTACACACTTTTGCGGCGAGCCTTCCAAATTTGCTGCCCTTGTACATTTCAAACTGTGCAGGGGTTGCGGCATGGAGGGCGTCGCGCAGGTTGATATCCTGAAATATTTTTAGGCCTTCAATGGAAGAGGGAACCTGACCCGTAAGAGCGATTGCCGGAGCGGAGTCGAGCGCGGCGTCGCATAGGCCTGTCAGGAGGTTTGTAGAGCCAGGGCCCGCAATAGATATGCACGCCGCGGGGTTTCCTGAGAGCTTGCCATAAGCGGAGCACGCGAAGGCAGCGGCGCCCTCGTGGCGGATTCCGATATAGCGCATTTTTCCGTTTTCGACCTGCCTGCGGATTGCGTCCGCCATTCCGAGATTCGAGTGGCCGACCATGCCGAGAACCCACTTAACGCCCCAATTAGCCATAGTTTCGGCGCATATGTCGGAAGATGTAGCATTTGGCTGCGCTAGTTCCGAAGGCGTTTCAGATGCTGCGCAGGAAGCCGCGGAAGTGTCGGCGGGCTGTGGCGCGCGCGCTTCTTCCTGTTTTATTGGAGCCTCTTCGGTCTGGATTTTTTCAAATAATTCCTTGCCTACGCCGCATACTGGGCAAATCCAGTCGTCGGGTAACGAATCCCAAGACTTGCCTTCCGAAGCCTCGTCATATTCATATCCGCATACCGTGCATCTATAAACCATAAAATCCTTTCGGTTTAAAAAAGCATCTTAGAAAAGTAAGTTTGAAATTCGAGCTAAAAATTTTGCCAAGATACCGCAATCGACAGATGCCTCAATAGACGCTAAGGTTTTGCGGAATTTTGCGGCAGGAGTTGGCAATATAAAGATTTAACTGTTAAATAAAAAAAGGATAGAGCATAATTGCAAAGCGCGTGAGTTTTCAGCAAAATGCGACCGTATGAAACACGCACTATTATACATATTATGCGCGGCATTTGCCGCAGCCGGCGCGGGATACGCTGCGGAAGTGACCGTAAAATCTCCCGACGGCAGGATTGAGGCCAAACTCGAAGACGGCAAACAGCTTTCTTTTTCAATAACCGCCGACGGCAAAAAAGTCTTGGACAAAGCCGCGATAGGCATGTCGACAAACAAAGGGGAATTCGGTGCGGACGCAGCAATCAAGGGGTCAAAATCAAGGAGCGTAAATACCGAGATTAAGCCCCTGTTTGGCGCGAGGAAAACGATAACCGACAATTACAACGAGAGCCGCGCCGACCTTGGCAACTACGACGTAATAATAAGGGTGTACGACGACGCCGCCGCATACAGGTTTGTGTCAAAGAATGGCGGAGAGATGATAGTGAAGCAAGAGACGCTCAAACTGCCGCTCAAAGACGCCGACAAAGTAATCGCCCACATAGTAAACGGCATAAGGACTTCGTTTGAATCAATCTTTACGCGGACAACGGCGGGCGGGCTTAAAGGGCTGAAAAAGGGCGCGAACGCCTCGATGCCTTTTATATTTGAGAAGGAAGGAATGAAAATCGCGCTTGTAGAGTCGGATTGGACGGAATACCCGGGGCTTAGGATACACTACCCGAAAGACGCCGATTCACCGCACGCGCTTTTTGCGCCTGTGCCAAAAAAGCTTGTGCAAAAGGGCAACCAGCTCCAGCCGTCGGAAGTTGAGGATTATATAGCAAAGACTTCCGGCACGCGCGAATTTCCGTGGAGAGCCTTTATAGTGGCGCGCGACGACAAGGTTCTTGCCGACAACGACACCGTATATAAATTGGCATCGGAATCCAAGATAGGAGACGCTTCATGGATAACGCCCGGCCCCTCTGTATGGGACTGGTGGGTCAACTGGAATACGAAAGGCGTTGATTTCAAATGCGGATTTAACGAGCAGATGTGCAAATACTACGTCGATTTTGCCGCCTACAACGACATACCGTACATAACGCTCGACGCCGGCTGGCATGTTGGGAGAGAGGGGCTCGGGAAGACATATTTGGCAACCGACGCCCGCACGAAATTTATAGACATATACAATACGGACGAGAACTACATAAACGGCAAGCCGCATGTGGACATTCCTGGAGTTGTCGAATACGCGCACTCGAAGGGTGTGAAAGTTGTGATATGGTGCCTCAGCAAGGTTCTGTATGCGTATCCGGAGAAGGCGTTGGATTTGTTTAAGAGCTGGGGAGTTGACGGGCTAAAGATAGACTTCAACGACCGCGACGACCAGCTGATGATACGCCATATAGAAAACATCACAAAGTTGGCGGCCGACCGCCAGATGGTGATAGAATGGCACGGCTGCCCCGCGCCTTCCGGGTTGCAGCGCACATATCCGAATGCGATAACATTTGAAGCCGTACACGGTGCGGAAGTGAATAAATGGGCAAAGACCGTGACGCCTTCGCACAATGTTGATTTGGTGTTTACGCGAATGCTGCTCGGGCCCATGGACTACACGCCGGGCGGAATGAGGAATTCCAACGAACGCTCGTTCAAGGCAATACGCGACATACCGAGAGTCCAGGGGACGCGCGCGCACATGGCGGCTCAATATGTTTTGTTTTTGAGCACGCTGCAAATGATATCGGACATGCCGAGCGAATACATGAAAGAGCAGAAGCTGCTTGATTTTATAGCGGCAATACCGACGACGTGGGACGATACCAAGGCAATAGAAGGCAAGATGGGCGAGTATGTTGTGATAGCGCGCCGCAAGGGCGACAAATGGTATCTTGGCGGAATGTGCGGCTGGGGCGGAAAGGACGTCGAGATAGACTTGTCGAAATTCCTGCCCGAAGGCAAATACCTTGCGAAAATTGTCCGCGACACGATAAATTCCGACGACATCCCCGAGGACTACAAAATCGAGACCAAGAAAGTGACATCTGACACAAAGTTAAAGCTGTCGATGAGAAGCGGCGGAGGTTTTGCGGTAAAATTTATGCCGTATAAATGATGCTGTGTTTACGGCGCGCGCAGCGCAAAACTGCGCGCCGGTTTTTGTGAAAGGCACAATTAACAAAATATTTTAATAGAGCGAAAGCGCGCCAGTTTTTGGCGCGCTTTTTTTGCGTTAGTTTTAAGAACGCAAAGTTAGTAAGGGTTTGGTTAAGCTAAACTAATACTCGCGCCTGTTTTTACATTATAATATACTACTAATAAGATAATGGATTATTGACAAAAATATATCTATTATAATATTCCGCTGCTTTAAATACAGGTATATTATTTTCTTCAAGAAGTTCCTTAATTGATATACTTTTCGCCATTCCCCCGTCAGGAACTGTACAAATATATTCACTACTACTGTTAAACCTAGGGCCCAAAACAACGGATTCAATTTTTATCTTAACGTATGTTTTTTTTGTAATAACCCTATATTCTTTTTCATAATTCCATGCGCGAACTTTGTGGACAAATATTTTTCTTATATCTTTCTCTTGGTCGTAATGATAGTGCCCATCGTATTTAACTTTATCAATATCGGCAGGCTCATTTATTTTAAAGTTAATCATAATACCTCTGCCACCATCTGCGTAGTGAGCCCACATTAAAGGATTAAAATCACCCTTTCTTCCTTTAGAAAATGAGCAAATCCTACATTCTAACTTTTGGGAAAATACGGATTCTATATCGCTCATATCTTTTTTTTCATTTACGCCATAATAAAAATATCCCTCTTCAAGATCGTTAAGCTCAGTATAATTCGAAGCATAAAGTCGACTCTCTTTAAAAATATCATACAGATACGGGTTCTTTTTAGATTTTAAATATTTTTGAAATATCGACTTCTTATATTTCATTTTTTCTATGCCCTTTTTTATATCTTATCACAAATGTTAGTGCAATAGCGCCTAATATCGCCGCAACTGTTGCCGGTTCAGGAATTATAGATATTAGCATTTGATTGTTTTCAATAGAATAGTCCCAATCGCCAAGCCATTCCGAATCGTTTACAGTGAGTAAAATTGTTTCTCCTTTCACAAGGGCGTCCAAACCGGTAATACATGCGCCATCTTCAAAATCCATTATTGAGACTTGCAATGCTTCATACTCCGCTTCGTCGCATTCAATATTAACTGAAAGTATTGATCCTGTTTCAAATGCCAGAGTCGCATCTGAAGCAATCAAGACTTTTGTAGATGAGTCCGCGTCAGTATTTATAATAATCGAAGATCCATTCGCGACAGAAAGGCTTGCAGCATCAATAACCTCCAACTCTGCGCCGTTTTCAAGAGCCAGTTCCGCGCCTCCGGATATTGTCGCATCTTCACCTATTTTTGCGCTTATCATTTCCCCGCCTTCCGCAGCTGGAGTATACTTGCGGATAGAAAAACTGTCGTCGCTCGAAACCATAGAAAAATCTTTAATTCTCCCATCTCCCATTATTGTGTTTTTTGTAATAACATAATTACTTTTCATTGTACCGCCTCGGAGATCGGCTTTGGTAAAATCGGTATTATTCAAGTTCTGGTCTGTAAAATCTGCATTCATTAGATTTTGGCCGGCAAAATCAGCTCCGGCGAGCCAGCCTCCATATGAATAAGCACTAAAAGTTACACCTTTTAAATTCTTCTCTTTATAGCTTGCTGTACTATATAATTGATTTGTCCTAATATCAGATAAATATGCACCTTCTATTATTGCATTGTCAAAATTTGCATTACTTATATCTGAAAATCTAAAGTCCACATTTGTCAGATTAGCATTTGTAAAATCTGCATTATTTAATTCAGCCCCCCAAAAACTAACATTTGTCATATTTTGGCCTGTAAAATCGAATCCTACCATATAATTATCGCCAAATTTAATACCAGTTAAGTTTTTATTTTTATAGCTTGCCGTAGAATATAATTGACTTGAAGTAATTCCATACTTTAAACCTGCATATGCTTCATATGTTTGTAGATTACTGAAGTCTGCACCTTCTATTATTGCATCTGTTAGAATAACTGGGCGAAAAACATTAGAATAATTCGCACCAGTTATCAATGAGTAGGAAAAATCCGCATTTGTGAGATCTTGACCACTAAAATCCCAAGCCGAAGGATTGCCATTAAGTCTCAGCAAATCATTACGAGCAAAAGAAACCCCTCTCAGATTTTTATTTTTATAGCTTGCCGTAGAATATAATTGCTCTTGGTTAAATCCATTTGATACTGTATTTCTAAATGACGCCCCTTCTATTATCGCATCTGTAAAATCGCACCCTGCTAATCTCGTAGCAGTAAATACCACATTTGTAAGATTTATCCCAGTAAAATTACATTTGGTTAAATCAATGTTTGCAAAACCGCATCCGGTTAAATTCTTATTCTTATAACTTGCCGTAGAATATAATTGCTCTGTATTAAGTTTGCTACCACTAGTTATAGGGCTACTATAATTAAAGTTTGCCCCCTCCACTATTGCATCTGTAAAATCGGTATTACTCAATATAGCATCTTTAAAATTAGCGTTTTTTAGATATGCGCCAGTGAAGTCAGAATTACTATAACTTGTCGCATTCTCAGATGTTGAAAATATTGTACCTGAAGCAGTAGAAGATACCCAACTTGAGTTTTTATGGGATTTCCCTGAAAAGTCTTTTCCGCTTACGTCTTGTCCGTCATAGTTCTCATTGTCTGCAAAAGCTGAATGCAGCTGAAGCATCATAATAATCCCAAGAAATATTTTTTTAGTCAAACTAAGTTGCCTACTTATAAATATTATCGCTGTCATTTTATACCTTTCATTAGCTTATTATGAAAATGTACAGTATTGATAATACTATAATTGCGCAAATACTCTTAATATGTTGATATTCAACAAAAATTACAATATTAATTTAAAAATACATTGAAAATAAAGAATGTAGAAAAAGATGAAGGAAAAATCACTATTTCATTAGAATCAAAGATATCAAAAGTTTTTTTGAAGTTTGGGGTTGACATGGTATTATCAATACCATGGACAATAAAATTATTTCAGCTGTGACTCTTCTTGAAGGAACGGGCGTGTCGATTCTCGACGCCGCTCGGCTTATTTGTAATATATTAGACGCCTTACCAAAGGCATCCTCTTATTCTCCTGTTCGATTTTGCTCAAAAGTCGTCGAAACCGGCAAACGATATATTCGTTCGACCGAAATGAATTTTTCAGATGGATTTGAGATTTATCTAAAATCAAAACTCTATTTACGTCCCGATTCACTTAGAGACATAAGATATTTGAAGCAACGCTTATCAAGATCAAATCCAGAACTTGCCGGGCGCAATTTTTCGGACATTTCCCGATCTGAATGTGAAGAATGGCTAAATACTACATTCAAAACTTCACCGCAATTTAACAAAGGCAGGAGTTTCCTTCACTCTATATTTGAATTTGCCGTAAAACGCGAATGGGTTTCCACAAATCCATTAAAACTTATAGAAAAGCGCAAAGTAATCGAAAGGGAAATAAAACCATTATCTCTTCTAGATACTAAGAGACTCATAGATTCCGCAAAGAAATACGGAGACTCAAACTGCATTGCTGCCGCTGCAATTTTAATTTATGCAGGAATCCGTCCGAGAGAAATCAGGCGACTAAAATGGCGCGACATAGACATTGAAGAAAACACTATTACAATTCGTCCGGAATGCTCTAAAACAGGAGGAAGCAGGCAAGTCGAAATATGCAATTCCTTAAAAACTTTTTTGAGTGGCCATATTTTTCCTCCGGAATCTTCCGTTTGTCCTAAAAACTGGTCAAGGCGATGGAAGAAAATCCGAGACTTTGCTGGATTTAAAAATACATGGGTTCAAGACGTTCTACGACACACTTATGCGAGTTACCATGTAAAGCGTTTCCATGACCTTCCGCGTTTACAAATCAATATGGGCCATCGCGACATATCGCTCTTGCGTTCCAGGTATGTAAATATGATAGGAATTACCCTCTACGATGCAAAGTTGTTTTTTCAATAAAATCTAATTGGAAATTTTAAATCCGTACTCATCTTTACAAATTATTTTACCACTAACAAAAATAGTCTATTCATCACCAGAGCAATTCCAACCTACAATTTACATGTTGCAACCAACAGGTAATTCTAATACCACAACTTGCATACGCATTTGCTGCAACTATGCTATATATTCATGTCCAGATGAAAATAAATTTGCAGTAACCACTTTTTCAGTAACAACTAAACGCGAAATAACAACGTTGGCTGGCAAGATTTATTTTATTTTTTACGAATCCGCCCTGTTGGCAGCGTCGATTTCCCCGACCTGCCCGCGCGCCGATTCAAGAAATTCGCGCAGCTGCTCAAAGCCCTCCGCAAACTTTGTATCGAGCCAGGCATCGACCATTTCGCAAGCCATTGCCTCTCCGATAATCATTGCGCCCATAGTTATCGCGTTTGCGTCGTTTATGGCTTTAGCTTTTTTCGCCGCAAAGACGGATTCCACACAGACGGCTCTGACTCCGCAAATTTTGTTTGCCACAATCGCCATTCCCGCCCCTGTTCCGCAAAACAAGACAGCCCCGTCGGCCTTCCCGGCGGAGATTTCCCGAGCCGCCTTTTCTGCGACCTCGTAGTAGGGAGTTTCCGCATAGGAATCCATATCCATAACTTCAACTCCGCGGTTTTTCAAATGTTGCGCCACGGCTTTTTTCAAGCCGTACGCAAACGGGTCTGCTCCTATTGCAATCTTCATTTTGACTCCTTGTTTTTATCGAGAATTTCTATCCAATCCGCCATTATGCGGAGTGCTTCGCGCAACTGGACGTCGAACGTGGGCGGCTCGTCGGAAGCAAGCTCGGCGTCGAGTTTATCCTGCGGGGACGCGCCGTTATCGTCCTTTTTGGCTTCGGGATTTTCATCCTTATCCGCATGGGCGTTTTCCTTGGCGCTCTCGAGGAGAACCTCCTCCTTTTTGAAATTCAACTTGGACAGCTCCTTTTCCTTCTTTTCGGAAGCGTCGGCAAAAGCCTCGTCTTCAGCGAGCTTTTTCTCTCGGGTAGCGAGATTTACGCTCCAGTCCTTCGTCTGCCATCTATCCTTCACGCGGTTTATCTGGGAATTCCAGAATGCGAATTCATCGAGCTTCTTTTGGCGTTCTTCGGACTGCTTTGTAAGCTTGTCCATAAGAGCTTTTGCCTCGCCCTCCGGAACGCCGTATCCCCAAACTTCCTCTATCGTATCCGGGGCGATTGAGTCCCACTTCATCGCGTAGTCTTTGTACTGTTCGCCGATTTCCATATAGTCGTACGGCGACGGCAGGACTATATCTGAATGGACGCCCTTGACCTGTATGGAATCTCCGTTTGGCGCGTACCATTTTTGTACGGTGACTTTTGCCGCGCTCTTTTGTTCGGGGTCGAAATTGCCGAGGTTTAGGACGGCTTGTACCGTTCCCTTGCCGTGGGTGCTTTTGTCGCCGACTATAATCGCGCGCTTGTGGTTTTGCAGGGCGCCTGCGACAATTTCCGTCGCGGAGGCGGATAGGCGGCTTACCATTATGATTAGGGGGCCGTCCCAAACAACCTTGGGGTCTTCGTCCCACAATTTTTCGGTTTTGCCGGCTGCGTTTTTAACCTGCACTACCGGGCCGCGCTTTATAAATAGGCCGGCCAAATCGACAGCCTCGGTTAGGAAACCTCCGCCGTTGCGGCGCAAGTCGAGTATTATGCCCTTCACTCCAACTCTTTTCAGTTTTAGTAGGAGCTCCTCGACATCCTTAGTAGTGCTAAAACCTTTCGACTCGCCGTTGAAACCGCCTTCACCGTAGAATGCGGGCAGGTCGATTACGCCTATTGGCAGTGTTTTGTCGTCGACAGGGATTGTGTAGATTTCAGCCTTTGCGAGTTTTGTTGTAAGTTTTATTTCGCGGCGGACGAGCGTTATTGTTTTGCGCGCCGACGGATTTGAAGCCGGTTCAATCAGCAGCCTCACTTTTGTCCCGCTTTTGCCGCGAATCATTCTTACGGTATTGCGGAGCTTCATTCCGATTACATCGACAATCTCTCCTGTTTCCTGGCCGACACCCAAAATTTTGTCGCCGGGGCTTAGCAGTTTGCATTCTTCGGCAGGGCCGCCCGGCATAAGCTCGGATATTGTGCAATATCCGTCCTTGTCTTGAAGCAGCGCGCCAATTCCGACAAGCGCATTGCGAACTGAGATGTCAAATTCTTCGAGATAGTATTCGGAGAGGAAAGATGAGTGCGGGTCGTAGAGGTGCGAGAGCGTATTAAGGTATATTTCCTGAATCTCCATTGCGTCCGCCTTGCGGTAGTTTTCGATTAGTCTTTCGTAGCGCAGCAGAACCTCTTTTTCAGCCTTTGCGAGCTTTTCTTCAAAAGTTTTTGGAGCTTCGACCTCCTCTTCCACAACTTCGGCGAATTTTTCCTTTTCAGTCTGTTTTGGCGCCGCGGCGGACTTTTCCGCAGATTTGTCTTGCCCTGCATTATCTGCGGGCTCCTTCTTCTTTTCATCGTCGTTTTTCTTAACGGAATACGAGAGTATTTCGTTTACGATGTCGTATTTGAGCCTGTTTTCCCAGAGGGCGTTTGCGGCCTCCCAATTTTTGGGCCATTCCTCTTTGCTTCTATCCGGCCTGAAAGTTTCCTCCTTCGAGAAGTCGAAGGGCTTTTTCATTCTTTCGCGTATCCATTCGAGCCTCGCGTCGGCCCTGTCGAGGAATTTGTCGTAAATTGAGAAAGCCGGAAGCAGAGTTCCCTGGTGGAGCATTACGTCAATAGAGGGGGAAAAGAAGTCTTGGAAATGCTGAACGTCCTCGGCGGTAAAAAACAGCTTGAAGAAGTCGATATTTTGCATGTATTCGCGGATAAACTCGCGGACGTCAAGGTCGGTAATCGGCATTTTAAGGTAGTGGCCGCGCTCCATGCAATATACGAGCCATTTGGTCTCGTTGCGCATTTTTGGGGAGGTCTGCAATGAAATCGGCTTGCGCTGTGCCTGTTGTGGTTTGGCGTCCGATGCGGTTGCGGGAATGCAGAATAGCGCCGAAGCGAATATCGCTACGGCAACCGGCAGCAACTTTAAAAAATTCATCATATGTCAATAATCGTTAAAAATTGTGAATGTTTCAAATTAAAAATCGGGGTTATTTCATGCGGCGGCGCGCGTCCACGAGGGTTTGGCGCTCGCTTTCCGTGAGAGACGCAAAGCCTTTTTCGCTGATTTTATCGAGTATTCTGTCGACTTCATTTTTTAAGTCTTTGGGATTTGAAATGTTTACGCGGTAAGAATATTCGGACGCGCTCTTCGTATATTTTTCGGATTTTCTGCGCGGAAGCTTAAAGGAAAGTTTATCTAAGAACGCAAGCTTTCCGGACTTAATTGCGCGCGCGGCCAAAAAGCCCGCCGCGATTCCGCCGAGATGCCCCGCATATGCAATCTCCGACAACTCTCCCGACAAAGTGTAAAGCAGGCCGAGCGCCTCGAGCGCAGCGGCGATTTTAAGCATATTTATAGGTTTTATGGAAATCGGCAGGACAAAAAACAGCAGGAAAGTGACAGGCATTGGCGGGTATAGAGCGCAAAAACATGCGAAAACCGCCATTACCGAAGCCGACGCCCCCACAAGCCCGACGGGCGAACCAAACGAGAACAGCAGCCATAGCGCCGCGCCCGCCAAAGCCCCCGCGAAATACACAAATAAGAATTTTCGCGAGCCAATCCACGATTCGAGCGGAGTTCCCATAAAATACAGTGCAATCATGTTGAACGCTATGTGCGCGAGCCCCGCGTGTAGGAACGAATATGTTATAACCGTCCATATTTTGTCGGAAGCCAATCCCGGCAGCGACAAGTCGAACATCGAAAAAAACGTGCCGTATCCGAAGAATCTATCGACAAACGCCCCTATGATAAATATTGCGACGTTTATTATTATCAGCGCCTTTACCGCCGAAATCCGCCCAAAGAAGTCCGACAGGGCGCTCTTTTTTTCGCCCTGTCCGCGCATATAGTCTCTATCGTAGATGGACATTTTATATATTGATATTGAAAAAACGGGTTATGTTCATTTTTTAGGCAAAATTTCCGCGATGGCGAGGTTTGCAAGGCGCAATCCGAAAATGCCCGCGACAACCGCGCAACTGCCTATTATTTTTTCGTTTTGGCTTGGGACATGGGTGGATTCCGATACGCTTTCGTCGGAAAACACGCACTCGCAGTTTCCAGAGTATCCGAGGGAACGCAACAATTTTCGGACGCGCGCGGCGACCGGGCAGCCGTACGTTTTCATTATGTCCGCCTGTTTAATGCGCGATGGGTTCGAGCGCCTTGCGGCTCCCATGCTGGATACTATCGCAACCCCCGCTTCGGCGGCGCGGAATATAAGCGCCGCTTTCGACGGTATAGAGTCGATAGCATCGACCACAACTTTGCCGTTCTCCGGCGCTCCCACAACTTGTGCGGCGTTTTCGGAATCTATAAACGCAGGGTGCAAATCGACTTTTGCACTTGGGTTAATATCCAGTATTCTCTCCTTTACGACGTCGATTTTCAGCCTTCCGATTGTTGAGGAGAGCGCGCAAAGCTGGCGGTTTACATTGCTTTCTTCTACGGAGTCGAAGTCCCAGAGGTCGAAGCGCCCGACGCCCGAGCGGGCGAGAGCCTCGGCAGCGAACGAGCCGACCGCCCCCACACCGCATATAACGGCATGCGCCGCGAAGATTTTTTCACATGCAACATCGCCGAACAAAATTGCCGTCCTTGAAAACCTATCCCGTATCATTTTGAATAGAACGAGTGGAAGTTTTCAAAAGCGGCGTCTGCGATTTCAGCGGCCGACACGCCCCTGAGCGCGGCGAGAGCCGCGGCGGCATTTTCGAGCGATTCCGCCGAACATTCACCGTCAGTCTCCGTCAAGATTCTTTCCGGCGACGCCGCCCTTGCGCATTCCGCGCCTCTTTTGCTCGAAAGTTCGCGTATTCCGAAGGAGAATCGCGCGCCGATTTTCTCGAACTGCACAGCCATTTGCGCCGAGCAAGACGCCGCGTGGATAAGAAATTTTTTCAGGCCCCTATTTTTTGTGAAGTCGCGCAAGATGTCGTAAAGCGCGCCCCATTCGCCCACGCAGTGTATTACGACCGGAAGGCCGCGCTTTGCCGCCATACCGAGCTGCGTCTCAAAGAGCGTCTTTTGGATTTCAATTGGAACTCTGTCGGCTATGCGCGAGTCGAGGCCTATCTCGCCTATCGCGTCCGCCGAATCCATATGTTTTTCGAGTTCCGGCAGAATTGTTAGGCGCATTTGCCTTTCTACAATTTCGATATCGTCGAGTTTCGATATTTCTATGTCGGGGTGTATTCCGAATATTTTTTTTACGGACGCGCGCGAGATTTCTTCAAGTTTTGACCATTCGTTTGCGAAGCTTGCGCAAATGGCGCATGCCTCCACTCCTTCTGGAGGGTAGGACTCCGGATCTTCGCCTTCGAGATGGCAATGGGCGTCTGATAATCTTTCGAGCATTACGATTCGAGGGCTTTTAGGACGTCAGCCTCCTCCAAAGTTTTCGTGTACGACGCGCCGATTCCGTCGAGCAGGACAAACCGCAGGCTTCCCCCGACGGATTTTTTGTCGTGGCGCATGGATTCTATGATATCGGCAGTTTTTATGCGGTCGGGCACGCTGGTCGGCAGCCCGAACTTCTGAATGAGCTTTACGAGCCTGTTAGCGTCGCTTTCTGAGAGCGTCGATTGCGCGACGGAAAGTTTAGCCGCAAACGCCATTCCTATCGCAACGGCCTCCCCGTGCACAAACACGCCGTATCCCGCGCATTTTTCGACGGCATGCCCGAGTGTATGCCCAAAATTCAGCAGGGCCCTTCCCCCTTCTTTTGAAGTTTCGCGCTCGTCCTCGGACACGATTTTTGCTTTAAGCGCGCACGAGCGGCGTATTGCCTCCGGAAGGTACTTTGAGTCATACGAAAGGGGCTCCTGAGTTTTTTCGAGAGCCGAGAACAGTTCAGCGTCGCCGAGGGCTCCGCATTTTATGACTTCCGCCATGCCCGCGGAAAATTCGCGCATCGGGAGGGTCGAAAGGAAGGAAGTGTCGATATATACGGCGCGCGGCTGGTGGAATGCCCCTACGAGATTTTTTCCTGCGCGGATATTTATGCCGGTCTTTCCGCCTACGGAGGAATCGACCATCGAAAGCAAGGTTGTGGGAATTTGAACAAGGGCAATGCCTCTCATATACGTTGCCGCAGCGAAACCCGCGAGGTCGCCTATGACGCCTCCGCCCCACGCCGCTACGGTCGATTTTCTGTCGAGCCCCGCCGCCGCGAAAGATTCGCAGAGCTTTTCGAGCATTTCAAAAGACTTGGAGGGCTCGCCGCCGTGCACTGGGAACAAGTGGATACCGAGGCTTTTTAGTTTTTCCGCGGATTGCGGAAAGAGGCCCAGCAGCGACTCGTCCGCCACGCAAGCGATTTTGCCGCCGTTGCGGACAATTTGCGAAAAGTTTTCGAGCGCAAGGCCGAAGGCGCCGTTTCCGATATGAATCGGATACGATCTTTCGCTGAGGCTAACTTTCAATTCCGTCATATTATTCGAGTCCGAAAACGCCGTTTACATAGGCGCGAATGTTGAATTTTTGGAGGTCGTCGACTTTTTCGCCGAGCCCGACATAAAGTATCGGAAGTTTTAGCTCGCGGTAAATGCCCGCGAGCGCCCCGCCCTTGCCCGTGCCGTCGAGCTTTGTGACGACTATTCCTGTGAGACCGAAAGACTTGTGGAAGGCGCGCGCCTGTGAAATGCTGTTTGAACCTAAACTTGCGTCAATAACGAGAATGGAGTTTTGTGGGGCGTTGGGATCGTTTTTTGCGAGAACCCTGCGTATTTTTGCGAGTTCGCCCATCAAGTTTTCCTTTGTGTGGAGCCTGCCCGCGGTGTCGAGCACGAGCCACCTTGCGCCGTCGGACTTTGCAGCCTGCCAGCAGTCCCATGCGGTGGCTGCAGCGTCCGCGCCGTGCGCGCTTTCGACGAGCCTAACGCCGAGCCTGTCGGCCCACACTCGGATTTGCTCGTTTGCGGCGGCCCTGAAAGTGTCGCACGCGCCGAGTACTACGCCTCCGTCGGCTTCGAGAATTTTTGCGAGCTTTGCGGCGGTCGTGGTTTTCCCCGCGCCGTTGACCCCTACGAGGCAAACGACAGACGGGTTTAAATCGGCACTCTTTGCGAGCGAGCCGTCCGAACCTTCAAGTATGCGCGCAAGCACTTCCGCTCCGATTTCCGCGGCGCGGCGCCCCTGGAGCTGGCTATCGCGCTTGTATTCGGATTTGATGGCGTCGATTATTTCGCAGACGGTTTCGTAGCCAAAGTCGGCCTCGATGAGAGTTTCTTCAATGAGGGCGATGTCGGACGGGTCGATTTTTTTGGAGAACAGGCCGGCGAGCTTTCCGAGAGCGCCGTTAGCCGTGCGTTTAAGGCCTTCCTTGAAGCGTTTAAAGAGGGAGAACATCAGTGTTTGAGGGGGGTTCTTAGAGGGCGGTTGAGCCCGTTCTTAACGTTGTCGAGAACGCCGTTTATAAATCTTTTGGACTCGGCAGTGGAGTATGTTTTTGCGAGATCGACAGCCTCGTTGATAGAGACTATCGGAGGGATGTCGTCGCGGAAGAGGAGCTCGAAGACGGCGAGCCTCAGTATAGCCAAATCGACGCGCGCGATTCTGTCCATGCTCCAATTTTTTGCGCTTTTTGAAATTGCGGCGTCGATTTCGGCGGAGTGCTCCTCCATTCCGGCGATTAGCTCGGAGGCGAATCCGTAAAATTCGCGCGGCTCCTCTTTCGTTTCAAAGAACGAGTCGAGAAGCTGGTTGAGCGGCACGTCTTTGTTTGCGGCGCGCATGTATGCGAACTGCATTGCGGCGGCGCGGTTTTCGCGGCGGCCGCGCATTTTGTTTTCCGACGGGTTCATGATGCGAATCCCTTTCCGTTTTCTTCGGAGTTTTTCTCAAATTCGGCCTCGGCCTCCTCGAGTTCGTCGAGAAGCAGGTCGGTTTGCCAAGCCATTTCCATCGCGGCCTCCGCAAATTCCCTGCCGCGCGCTATTTCCCCTTTTGTGCGTGCGACAGCCTGTTCGCGGGTGTTTGCTACTATTATTCCGTTAATCATCGGAACAGTTGTCGAGAGCGCCACGTTTTGGAGGGCGGCTGCGGTGCTGTGGGCGATAATTTCGTGGTGCGGGGTTTCGCCCCTTATTACAACGCCAAGCGCGATAATTGCGTCGTACTGTTCCGTTTGCGCGAGCATATTGCAAACATGCGGCAGTTCAGCCGCGCCCGGAACCCTGACAAGCCTGACGTTTTCGGCGTCGACGCCGCAGCCGTGGAGAGTCTCCACCGCGTCGCGCACGAGCGCGTCCACGAGTTCCTTGTTGAAGCGCGAGGCGGCTATTGCGTACCTGTATCCGCTCGCGTCGATTTTTGGCATTTTACCTTTGTCGAGACTCATTTTAGAATTGTATTTGTTCGGTTATTTCGAGGCCGTATCCGTCGGACAGCGCATGGCTGCCGGGGTGTGTCGTAAGAAGCCTTATTTTTTTAAATCCGAGAGCCCGTAGAATTTGCGCGCCGAGGCCGTAGTCGCGGCGGCTCGGCAGTTCCGGGACGCCGTCGGGAGTGACAATTCCCGAGTCCGCGCGGCTTATGTATATGACAGCTCCCGAGCCCGCCTTTTCAACTTCCGCCATTGCCCGCGCGAAGGAGTTTGAGCCCGACGCGAAAGATGAGTCGGCAAACATGTCGGCAAAGACATTTTCGGAGTGGACTCTTGCGAGGGTCGGCTCCTCGGTGATTTTCCCCTTTACGAGGGCGAAGTGGGTGTCTGGACCGGTCGCGGAACGCAGCCCGACGAGTTTGAAGTCGCCAAAGCGCGTCGGGAACGGCCTTTCAAATATTATTTTAACGAGAGTGTCGCGGCGCATTCTGTATTCGATGAGATCCGCAACGCTCATGAGCTTCATATTGTGCTCTTTTTTAAATTTTACGAGGTCGGGGATGCGCGCCATAGTGCCGTCGTCGTTCGTAATTTCGCAAATGGCTGCACATGGGAATAGTCCCGCGAGCTTTGCGAGATCGACAGCCGCCTCCGTGTGTCCCGCGCGCTCGAGTACGCCGCCGGGGCGCGCCCTTAGCGGATTTACATGCCCTGGGGTGACGAAGTCGGAAGGCCCCGCGGAGGGGGTTGCCATCAACTTTATGGTCCTCGCCCTGTCGGCGGCGCTAATGCCCGTAGTGACGCCTTTTGCCGCATCGACTGTGACGGTGAATGCGGTGCCTTTCGCGTCGCGGTTCAGCCTGACCATATCGTCGATTCCAAGAGCCGTCAGCCGCTCGCTCGTCGTGGGCACGCAGACGAGCCCGCGCGCGAGCTTTATCATCGTGTTCACCGACTCCGGCGTTATCTTTTCCGCGGCGACAATCATATCGCCCTCGTTTTCGCGCGATTCGTCGTCGGCGACGATTACGATTTTTCCCGCCGCGAAATCGGCGATGCAATCTTCCACTTTGTCGAAAATTTCGCTTTTTTGCATAATTTAAAATACGGGGTTTCTCAAAATTTTTTCAATATCTTGGCGCGAGAGCAGCTTGCATGAGCCCTCAGGGATTCTTCTTAGCACAAAGGCCCCAATTTGAAAGCGTTTGAGCTCTTTTACGAAGTATCCCATAACTTCAAACATTCTGCGGATTTCGCGCTTGCGGCCCTGCGATAGCCAGACTTCCACTTTTTTTGCGTCGCGCTCGGAAGTGTCCGAGGGGTGCTGTATTATTTTTAGAGCGCGCAATTTTTCGCCCTCGGATACGACACCGCGCGTAAGGATTGGTATTACGGCTGGATCGAGCGGGCGGTTTAGAGTCACGCGGTAGCGCTTAATGATTCCCGACGACGGGTGGGTAATCTTGTTTGCGAGCTCTCCGTCGTTGGTGAGAATCAAGAGGCCTTGCGAATTTTTGTCGAGCCTGCCGCAGCAGAATAGCTTCATCTTGTCGTATGGGGGCGGCAATAGGTCGAATACTTTTTTAGCCTCGAACGGGTCGTCGTTGGAGCACAGATAGCCCTTTGGCTTGTTCATTGCAAGAACCACTTTTTCGGCGACGATGCCTTTGAGCGTCACGCCGTCCACCGCGACCTTGTCCTTTTCAGGATCCACGTCCTGGCCGATCTGGGCGATTTCTCCGTTGACGGTGACTGCGCCTTCTAGGATTTTTTCCTCCGCCGCGCGGCGCGAGCATACGCCGCATTGGGAAATATATTTTTGTATTCTCATAAACAACGCCGAAGCGCCTCGGGCGCCCCATTTTTATTTTCTTAAAAACCCATATTGCCAGCCGGCGATATGGCCTTCAAGCAAAAATCGCCCTTTCTAAGCGGCGTTTTCCATATTTCCGCTCTGCGGCGCGCTCTTTGCGGGTCTTGCGGCAAGTTTGCCGCTAAAAATGTGCAATAAAAAATTTCAAACTTCGCGGTCTATGCCGCAAAATGCTTGATTTTAGCGTTAAAACAGCCTATGTTTAGCCTACTTTAAAAACAAATTAGGAGTTAACAAATATGTCGTTCGCATCAAGATTCAAACTAAGCGCCATGATGTTCTTGCAGTTTATGCTAGTGGCGGCTTTCTGGGTACAGCTTTCGAGCTACCTCGACAATATGAAAGTGTCGGGGCTAATGTTCTCGCTGATAATGTCAACAATGGCGATAGGCTCGATATTCTCGCCGCTGGTCGGAATGTTTGCCGACAGGGTTGCAAACAGCGAAAAGGTCTTGGCGATTCTCAACTTTTTTGTGGCGATACTGCTCTTGGCGACTTTCTTCACGAGCAACCCCATATTGATATTCATATTCTTGATGCTTGCGATGTGCGCCTATATGCCCACATGGGGGCTTACTTCGTCGATAGCGATGACAAACAGCACGCCCGAAGCCTTCCCCTACATTAGGGTATTTGGCTCTCTCGGCTGGGTCTGCGCGGCAGTGTTCGCGCTCGGCGCCAAGGCGATATTCGACATTTCGATAGACGGCACAAACATTCCGCTCGCATGCGCTGCCGGAGTTGCGTTAGTAGCCGCGGTGTTCTCGCTCTTTTTGCCCGCGACTCCCCCGAAAGCGAAGGGAGAGCCGATGTCGATTACAGACGCTCTCGGTTTGCGCGCGTTCGGAATGCTTAAAGACGCGAACATTTCAATATTTATGATATGCGTTGTGGTATGGACTATCGCATTCACAATTTATTGGATGTATGGTTCGTTCCTCGCGTCTCTCGGAGTGAAGGAAATAACGCCCGTATTGAACATAGGGCAGATTTCCGAATTGGCGTTTATGGTCGCGATTCCCGTCTCCATAAAATTCCTCGGATTTAAAAATACGATGGCAATAGGCATACTCGCCATGTTCTTGCGCTATGTGATGAGCGCGCTTGCACCCGAAGTCGGAGGTTTATATTTTGGCGCGATAGCAGTGCACGGGGCGATATTCGGCTTCTTCTTTGTCGCCGCCCAGATGTACATCGATAAAAAAGCTCCTGCCGACATCAAGGCGCAGGCGCAGGGCTTGTACTTCTTCTTCTACGGCGTAGCGCAAGTCATAGGGACGTTCTTCTCGAAATGGCTAATCGACAGCTACACGGCCCTTCCCGCGCAAGCTGGCGCAGAAGCAGTCACCAATTGGGCGACAGTATTCTGGATTGAATCCGCAATTTCCGGCGCCCTGCTCATATTCTTCTACCTGTTCTTTAAGAACGATGTAAAAGAACAGCAATAACATTAGATTTGCCCAAAAAGACCGCCAGCCAAATGGCGGTCTTTTTTTTGCGCCACTCTTATTTTTGAAAAAAAATTCCACAATATGGGCAAGAGTTCCAAAATCCAGAAAGAGTTTTGGACGGCTGCAAGCATCGGGGCATTTGCGGAATAATAAAGGCAACGCAAAACAAAAGAACTTTTCGGCACGCGACTGCCGATAAAGGCATTTTTTTATATGCTAAAAACAAAATACTCCGCGCCATCAAAAACTTTTCTAAGATAGTGGAAAGCTTTTGAAGGCAAAGCGGAAATAAGACGCGCCGTTTAGGCAGCCTTTGCGGAAATATAAAAACTGCAGGACGCGAGAACCCATCTGCTCGGCGAAAAGAAAAAATAAAAAAATCGAGCCGATTCAGCCCGCTATGCGAGGAAAAAAAAGATAAAAAGGCAAACCGTACAGCCGCCTGAAAAAAACGCGGGCGCGCAAAAAGCGGCACAATCCGCCGCAAAAGCGCGCCACAGAAATTTTCCCACGCAAGAAAAAACCAAAAACTAAAGCCGTCGCCTAAATTTCCTCAGCTTAAATCGAGCGGCAGTCGTTTTCGTCTTTTGTAGTGTAGCCCGAATCTTGGCGGTCGTGGTTTATATGGTTTTTCTTGGCGTATGCTTGATAAAAATCGTCGGCGGTCATTCCGAGAGTCTGGGCGATAGAAACCAAGAAGTGCAGCATATCCACCACCTCGACGCGCGCGTTTTGGGGGTCGAATTTCTGGTATTTAGCCCACCATTTCCACGGGACGGAATCCACGAGCTCCGCGTTTTCCTGCGCGAGGGCGCGGCTATAATTTAGAACCCACTTTACGCGGTCGTCTTCCGACATATTTGCGGTGTCAACGCCTATGCGCTTGTTGAGTTCATACTGCATTTTAAATATTTCTTCGAGTCTGTCCATTTTGGTTTAGTTTTTTGTTGTGCGCGCAGGCGCGGATTATTTTGCAGAGTCGGGTTTTCCTCGGGTCTGCCCCGCTCCGCGGATTTTATATTTGTACGAGCAAAGCTCTTTGAGGCCCATCGGACCGCGGGCGTGCAGCTTGTCGGTCGATATTCCTATCTCGGCGCCGAGCCCGAATTCGTACCCGTCGGTAAATCTGGTCGAGGCGTTCCAATAGACGGCGGCGGAATCTACCAAATTCATAAATTTTTCGGCAGTCTGCTGGTTTTGTGTTACGATTAAATCGGAATGTCCGGAGCCGTATTTGTTTATGAACGCGGCGGCCTCCTCCACCGAATCGACTATATCAACTGAAATAATCATATCGATATACTCGGTATAGAAGTCGTCGTCAGTGGCGGCCTTGTGGGGGATTCCGGCCTTGTCGAGTATTTTAGCGGCTCTGTCTGAGGCGCGTATCTCAACGCCAAGCTCGCTTAGGCGCCCCGCCACAATCGGCAGCAATTTGTCGGCGACAGCCGAGTGGACAATCAAGTTTTCTGCTGCATTGCATACGCTCGGGCGCTGGCATTTTGAATCGACTGCGAGAACCCGCGCAAGTTCAGCGTCGGCGTCCTTGTCTATATAGACGGTGCAGACGCCCTTGTAGTGCTTGATTACTGGGATAGTCGAGTTTTGGACGACAAACCTGATAAGCCCCTCGCCACCTCTTGGGATAATGCAGTTTACGTATTTATCGAGCTTCAAGAGTTCGCCGAAAGCCGCCCTGTCGGTCGTGGGAATAATCTGGACACAATCTGGATTTATGCCCGTATCGGAAAGCGCGCGGGAGATTATCGCCGCGAGCGCCGCGTTCGATTCAAACGCCTCGCTTCCGCCGCGGAGTATTGCCGCGTTTCCGCTTTTGAGGCACAAGACAGCGCAATCGACAGTGACATTCGGCCTGCTCTCGTAAATAATTCCGATAACTCCTATTGGCGTTCTTACCTTTTGTATTTCGAGGCCGTTTGGGCGGACGACCGTTTCGATTATTTCGCCGACAGGGTCAGGCAACGCCGCAACTTGCCGCACGCCCTCCGCAATGCCCGCGATTTTTTTCCTATCGAGCGACAGGCGTTCGAGCATTGGCTTGGAAAGCCCGGCGGCGGCGGCCTTTTCGAGGTCGCGCGAGTTTGCCGCAATAATGTTTTCGGCTTCTTGTTCGAGCAGCTCGGCAATCCGCGCGAGAGCCGCGTTTTTGCGCTCTTCCGAGACTCCCGACAATTCGAGCGCGGCAGCCCGCGCGCGCTTGGCTATTTCGAGAACATTTGCCATAATTTATATCTCCGATATGCGCCTAATAAAATCTTGGCGGCGCTTTATTTCGTCTAATCCGGCTTCCTCCAATTTGTCGGACGAAAATGATTCGACAGTCATTGACGCCGCGGCGGCTCCTGTAAGCATTGCATTTTTAATTGCGGTGAAGTCTGTTTTTCCGCTTCCCGCGAGCACTCCCGCGAGCGCGCCGGCGAACGTGTCGCCCGCGCCAGTCGGGTCGCGCAAGTCCCTTACTGGGTATGCGGGGATTACGAAAAAGCCGTCTTTGTGAAATAGCATAGCGCCGTATTCGCCGGTTTTGACGACTGCTGACTTTGCGCCTAACTTCAAGAGGCTTTCGCCCGCAAGTATGATATTGCGCTCGCCGGATATTAGTTTTGCCTCAGAGTCGTTTACGATGAATATGTCGGCCCTTTTGATTAGCTCTTTCAGGGCATGGTTTGCGATGTCAATCCAAAGGTTCATCGTATCGAGAATCACAAACGGCGAAGAAAGCATGGCGTCGAGCGCGCATTTTTGGACGTCCGGGCCGATGTTTCCGAGAAGGACGAAGTCGGCGTTTTTCGCGGCGTCGTTTAGCTTCGGGACGTAGTTTTCATAGACGTTTACGCGCGTTTCGAGAGTTTCGCGGCTGTTGAAGTTGTCGAGGTATTCACCGCTCCAAAAGAAAGTTTCGCCGTTTGGGTCGATTTCCACATTTGAAGTGTCGATGCCGCGCCTCGAAAGGCGAGCCAAGTCGGATTTTTTAAAATCCTTTCCGACGATGCCGCAAAGCATTGTCGGCGCAAAGAACGACGCCGCCAGCGCCGCGTACGACGCCGACCCGCCGAGCGCCCATTGGACCGAGTCCAAGGGCGTCTTTATGTTGTCGTAGGCGATTGAGCCCACTACGAGAAGTTTTCCGCCGCTCATAAACTACATATTGGCGATGATTGCCGAGCCGAATTCCGAGCACTTGACTTCTTTCGCGCCTTCTATGAGGCGTGCGAGGTCGTAAGTGACGGTCTTGGCCTTTATCGAATTTTCGAGGCCTGTTATGATGAGGTCAGCAGCTTCGTTCCAGCCGAGGTATCTAAACATCATTTCGCCGGAGAGGATTACGGAGCCCGGGTTTACCTTGTCGAGGTTTGCGTATTTTGGGGCGGTTCCGTGGGTAGCCTCGAAAATGGCGTGGCCGGTAGTGTAGTTTATATTGCCGCCGGGGGCGATGCCGATGCCGCCGACTTGCGCGGCGAGGGCGTCGGAGATGTAGTCGCCGTTGAGGTTTAGCGTGGCAACGATGTCGTACTCCGCGGGGCGGGTGAGGATTTGCTGCAAGAAGGCGTCGGCGATAACGTCTTTAATTATGATTCCGCAGGGAAGCTTGCACCACGGGCCGCCGTCGATTTCTACCGCGCCAAACTGCTCTTTCGCAACCTTGTATCCCCAGTCGCGGAAGGCGCCTTCGGTGAATTTCATTATATTGCCCTTGTGGACGAGTGTGACGCTCTTGCGCCCCTGTGAAATGGCGTATTCGATGGCGGATTTTACGAGCCTCGCCGTTCCTTCCTGAGAGACGGGCTTTATGCCGATTCCGCACGACTGCGGGAAGCGGATTTTAGCGAATTTTTTTGGGAAGCGGTCTTTTAAGAAAGCTTTTAATTCTTCGACTTCCTCCGTGCCGTTTTCAAATTCGATACCCGCATAAATGTCCTCCGTATTTTCGCGGAAGATGACCATATCGACGAGGTCCGGGCGCTTTACGGGGCTATCGACGCCGCTGAAATAGCGGACGGGGCGCTGGCATACATAGAGGTCGAGCTCTTGGCGCAAGGCGACATTCAGCGAGCGTATGCCGCCGCCGATGGGAGTAGTGAGCGGCCCCTTGATTCCTACGAGATATTCTTTGAAGGCGTCGAGCGTTTCCGAAGGCAGCCAGCTGCCCGTTTTATTGAATGCTTTTTCGCCCGCGAGGACTTCCAGCCACTGGATCTTGCGCGAGCCTTTATAAGCCTTCTCGACAGCCGCGTCGAAAACGCGCACGGCGGCTCTCCAAATATCGGGGCCTATGCCGTCGCCTTCGATGAAGGGAATGACAGGGTTTGATGGGACCGCGAGCTTTCCGTCGCGGATTGTTATTTTTTCGCCTGATACGCTCATTATTATAAGTTTGGATTGTGTTAAAATTATGGTTTATCCAATACAATTTGGGGCGGTTGTCAAATAAAACGAAAAATCGGAATTGAAGTATGGCGTGGTGGCGGAAAAATTTTCCGCCGCTCGGGAAAAGCAAAATCCTGAAAAAAAATATTGTCGACCGATATTTTTCTGGAAGATTAGCGGCGGAGCGCGGCAAAAAGAAACAAAGCGAGGGCAAAACGGAAGCGGCGCAAAAAATTGCGGAACGGGATTTTTTGTCTTTTGATTTTCCAGATATTAGAGCTTTTGAGGCATAGTAAAAAATTCGGATAATTTTTGTATTGCATTCGACGCGGCGAAAAATACAGTAAAGCGTTCACCATTTAATAATAAGGAGGCTCTCTTGAGAGAAGATTATCTAAGACAGGCACAAAAGGTTATTCCCGACCCGAACATTCTCATAAACGTCGTCTCCCGCCGCGTGAAGCAACTCAAATACGGCGCGCGCCCGACGGTAGAATCGCTCGAAAAGCTATCGCTTGAAGACATAGCTCTCTTGGAGATAGTCAAGGGGCACATAAAATACGAACTTTACGAGGCGCCGAAAGAAAGCGAAGATCTGTAAAAACGCTTGACGCCTCCTGCCCGCATTGCGCTTTTTTGCGTTGGGAAATACTGCTTTACGAATTTTCCGACTGCGGGCGCGGGGCGCGCATAGATAGTCCGCGCGGCGACAAACCACGCGGTTTTTTATTCCAATGGGCAAAGGCAAAGACAACCGAATAACCGAGATTCGCAACCGCAAGGCGAACCACGAATATTTTGTCGGTGAAACTTTCGAAGCCGGAATAGTGCTCACAGGGACGGAGATAAAGAGTTTGCGCGCCGGAAAGGCGCAGATAAACGACGCATTCGTAAGGGTTGACAACGGCGAAGCCGTAATGTACCAGTCGCACATATCGGAGTACGATTTTGGGAATATAAACAACCATAATCCTGCGCGTCCGCGAAAACTCCTGCTGCATAAGAAGGAGATACTAAAATTAAAAGCCGCGACAGATTCTGGCGGCACGGCGATAATTCCGCTAAAAATATATTTCAAGAAGGCGCTTGCGAAAGTGTTGATAGCCCTGTGCACGGGCAAGAAGCTTTATGATAAGCGCGAAGATATAAAAAAGCGGGAGGCAATGCGCGAGGCCCGCAGGGCGTTGGACACAAAATTCCGGCGGCAGTATTAAGCGGCGGCGCAAATTTTATATATGCGCGAAAGCGGCCGTGGGGCAGATGCAAAGATGAAATCCCAAACGTTGGCGCCGAAGCGTATGAAGATATAAAGCAGCGTATTGGAATATAAAAAGCTAACGCGCGAGCCGAGCCTAATGGTCGAGCACTCATGCGGCGGCGCCTCAGAAACAAATTTAGCGGCGCGCTGGAAGGCAAAACGAATCCATTTTTAGGCGCGGATTGCGACAGGCGATTTTCAATCTTTTGAAAGCAATGCTTGAATTTTTTTAGTTTACTATGGGCGAACCTGCACTGCATATAATTTTACACAATCCAAAAATTCCGCAAAACACCGGAAATATAGGGAGAATGTGCGCGGTAATCGGGGCGAGGCTGCACTTGATACACCCGATGGGCTTTACAATAACCGACGCGAAACTCAAAAGGAGCGGAATGGACTACTGGAAGAGCCTCGACGTTGTGCACCACAAGAACTGGGAGGAGTTTAAAAAATCAGAATACGCGCCAAAGTTGGAGCGCATATGGCTTTTTACGACAAAGTCTCGCAAATGTTTTTGGGACGGAAAGTACAGGCGCGGCGACGGCCTTCTATTTGGCGCCGAGGACAGCGGCTGCCCCGAATATGTACACGCCGACATTTTGGAGAGGCGCGTAAAGATACCGCATATGGTGGACACCCTGCGTTCGCTCAACCTGTCAACGTCTGCCGGCATAGCCGCGTACGAAGCGATGCGGCAGATAGTCGAGGTGGAGGGGATTTTGTTGAAATTCGGCGAGAATTTTTTCTGACGCTTGCAGAATTAACTGTTTAAGAATATGAAATTTCGTTTTACTTGACCGCAAGCGTTGCGAGTCTAAATTAAGAAAAAAATTTTTTAAAATGTCTGAATCGAGCATAATAAAAGATTTCAAGAAACTAATCGGGGCCGACAACGTATTGGACTCGGAAGCCGACAGGCTCAGCTACGCCTACGACTCCGCCGTGCTGCCGCAAAGGGAGCCCGCGGCGGTATTGACCCCCGACAAGGCAGAACAGATTGGCCAGATATGCGCCTTCTGCAATAAGAACTCCATACCGATGACAGTGAGGGGCTCCGGCACAAACCTGTCAGGCGGGACGATTCCCGACTCGGAAAAATCGGTTGTGATAGTCACGCAAAAGCTAAACAAAATTCTCGAAATCAATTCGGGAGACCTTTACGCAGTGGTGGAGCCGGGGGTAGTGACTGCAAGATTTGCGGCGGAAGTTGCCTCAAAGGGGCTGTTTTACCCGCCAGACCCGGGGTCGCAGGCAGTGTCCACAATAGGTGGGAACATAGCCGAAAATGCGGGGGGGCTTCGCGGGCTAAAATACGGAGTGACGAAAGACTACGTAATGGGACTTGAATTTTACGACGCGGAAGGCGAACTTGTCAAAACAGGCTCGAGGACGGTCAAATGCGCCACCGGGTTTAATCTTGCGGGATTGATGACAGGTTCTGAGGGAGCATTTGGGATAATATCAAAAGCCATACTCAAACTCGTTCCTCCGCCGAGGGCGTCGAAGGCGATGACAGCCGCGTTTTCCGACGTAAGGCGCGCCGCCGACACCGTCGCCGAAATAATAGCCTCCCACGTGCTGCCCTGCACGCTTGAATTTATGGACGCGGTGACGATAAATATGGTCGAGGACGACGTAAAGATCGGGCTTCCGCGCGACGCTAAGGCGCTGCTTCTGATAGAAGTTGACGGGCACCCCGCCCAGGTAGCGGACGACGCCGACACAGTTGAGAGAATATTGCGCGAGAACGGAGCTGCAAACATAACCGTAGCGCGCGACGAAATTCAGAAAAACGCAATATGGGAGGCGAGGCGCAAGGCGCTTCCGGCGCTCGCCCGCAGGCGTCCGACAATAGTGCTTGAAGACGCGACAGTCGCGCGCTCAAAGATTCCCGCGATGGTTGACTGCATAGGCGACATCGCAAAGAAATACGGTTTGCTCATAGGAACATTCGGGCATGCAGGCGACGGCAATCTTCACCCTTCGATATTGTGCGACAAGCGCGATCCGCAAGAATTTGCGCGCGTAGAGCAGGCGATAGACGAGCTGTTCAGGAGGACTGTCGAGATGGGCGGCACGCTGTCGGGCGAACACGGAACGGGAACGGCAAAGTCAAAATGGCTGGAGCTTGAAACGTCGGCGGCAACCCTGAAATTCTGCAGGGCGCTGAGGGCGGCGGTTGACTCAAAAAGGCTGTTAAACCCTACAAAAGTAGTAGCATTTTAATATGACAAATCTCGCAAAACTTGCCGAGGAAACCGCCAAGCTTGACGACAAGCTCTCGGCGTGCATGAAATGCGGGACATGCCAATCGGTATGCCCAATATTTAAAGAAACGCTGATGGAAGCGGACGTAGCGCGCGGCAAACTTTCGCTGCTTTCCGATATAGAAAACAAAGTGGCAAAAGACGCGGAAGGCGTGCGCGGCAAGCTCGACCGATGCCTCTTGTGCGGCTCGTGCCAAGCGGCGTGCCCGTCAGGAGTGAGCATACTTGATATATTCATCAAAGCGCGCGAAATATCGGCGCAATACATGGGGCTGTCACCGATAAAGAAGATAATATTCCGGGCGATGCTTTGCAATCCGAGGTTTTTTTCCTTCTGCGCGGAAGTGTCGGCGCCGTTCAGGGGACTGTTTATGCGCAGGCAAAACAACGCGCCGCGCACGCTTTCGTCGCCGCTTTTGGCGCCGATAATCGGCGACAGGCGCCTGCCGGAGCTTCCGGAAAAGACAATCCGCCAAAAGTATGGCGACTACGACACTCCCGCGGGCAAGAGCGGCCTAAAAGTGCTGTTTTTTACGGGCTGCATGGGCGACAAAGTCTATACCAACGTGACCGAGGCTTGCCTAAAAATATTCAAGCATTACGGGATAGGGGTTGCGATGCCGTCCGGGTTGGCATGCTGCGGAATACCCGCCCTCGCCTCCGGCGACGCCGATTCCTTCAAAAAAATGGCGTCGTACAACCTCGATATTTTGGGCAAACTTGAATTTGACTATGTTGTGACTGCTTGCGCGTCGTGCACAGAAACGATAGAGCAGTTTTGGCCGAAGTACGCGGAGGGAAAACAAAAGGCGACGGCGGAAAAGATAGCCGCAAAGACTCTGGACATATCGGCGTTTTTAGTCGATGTCATTGGGTTGGAGAAACCGGCAGCTTCCGCAGGCGGCAAGCGCGAGAAAGTGACATACCACGATTCGTGCCACCTCGCAAAATCGCTGGGAGTGCGCAGACAGCCGAGGGAGCTTGTAAAGGCGAACCCCGAATGCGAGCTTATCGAGATGCGCGAGCCCGACACATGCTGCGGCTGCGGCGGGAGCTTTACCCTGACACATTACGACATTTCAAAGAAAATCGGCGGGCGCAAGCGCGATAATATTGTGGCAAGCGGCGCGGAGACTGTCGCATGCGGGTGCCCTGCGTGCATGATGCAAATATCGAATATGCTCGCGCTAAACGGCGACGAGATAAAAGTAAAGCACGTCGCGGAATTATACGCCGATTCGTTGGATAAATAGGAAGCCCATTTCGGTAAAAACGGGAAAGCGCGCGGAAGTTAATCGAGCCGCCCAAACGGGGAATTGCTCAACTTACGCGCGCTTAATTTATTTAACCGCACGCGTGTAAGTATTGCCTGAAAGAAATCTATTGCGCGAAATCTCTTTGGGGCAAATATCCGCGCATCTGTAAACATAAATTCTACGAGGCTTTTGCAGAAGTTTTGCAGGCAAAACATACGCCTTAGCGCGCGGCACGTTAAATTGGCTGTAATATAAATTCTGCCGCGGGCGAAACAGCGCGAAAAATAGAAACTGCTTTCGGAAAAAATTTAACTCTGGGCAAGCGTATTAAAATATCCGACCCAATATAGATTCTAATGGCGGACTGCATTGCCAAGTTTTATATGCAAACCCAGACAATATAAAGAAGAAATGAAGTAATGCGGGAAATAAGAAGTTCACAGCCTAATTTTTTGCGCTATGATAGACATTACTATTTTGAGAGAGCATAAATACCGCTTTTTTGTAAGATGCGACTTTGTTTTATCGTATGCAGTGGGTAAATAAAAAGAGGAGAAAAATTTCTCCTCTTAAAATGAAAAAAGAATAAAGCAGGCTTTTAGCCTGCGAAGCGCGGGGAAATTCAGTTTTCCCCAATTTTGCGCCCCCGATAATAATCTGGGGGGTGAGGAATAATATTATTTGAGAGCCAAATTGCGCGCGAAGCCCTGCCCTTGGCAAATTCCGGCGCCTTTGCCCATGCCAAGCCCGGCACCTTTGCCCATGCCCTTGCCGTATCCTTGTCCGGCAGTCTGGGCGGAGGTCTGCGCTGCGGGGGCTGTGGCTTCGCCCTTTTCGGTCGGCCAAACTGCCAAGAGAATTGCGCCGCCAAAGCCGATTATCACAAATAGAATGTAAACTATGCGCGTTTTTAGGACATTTTTAAAGAAGCGCGAGTTCAGGCAGAAGTGGAGAATGAATGCCAAAATTGCGACAACTCCAACCCAGAAGTGGCCGGTTTCCCACGCCTTTTTGCCCATAGAGAGGACATATTGCGGACCCGCGCCCTTGACGAATGAAAATTCCATCATAAGCCCCGTTCCCGCAAGGAAGCAAAAGCAGAAGTAAATTACAATATCGTTTATAATTCTAATGGTTCTCATAGATAGATGCGGTTTTAATTTTTAACAACGCAAAATATGCGACATTTGTTTCAATTATTACAATCCAAAATCGCAGAGTTTACATAAGCCCCCAAGCTTTAAGGTCGGCTTCAAGTTTTTTAGCATTGAATACCTGTCCCGGCCTCCATTGTCCATTGTACTCCATGGTTGGGACTACCCAATCGTCGCCGCCGTTGACCTCGACAACTTTTTTTACGATTTTCTCGGGTTGTTTTTCAATGTCGAGAGCCTCAAAAGGCACATTGTTTTTTTTGAGAAACTCCATCGCCCGATGGCAGTGCGGACAAACGTCCCAATAATAGACTTTTAGCATATTTATACTTTTCTGCGAATCCACTTGCGTTGTAAAATTTATTCCGATATAAAATTTATCGTAATCGAATTTATATTAGTAAGCGTTTGGAAAGCTCTAAACACGAAAATTGTTGACCGCAAATCTCAGCTGTAATATTATTTTTGGAAAAATATAGACGGGGTTTATGCAAAGACGAGAATTTGTCACATCAGTGGGGTTATTAGGAACGGCAATGGCAACCGGTGTGGCGCGACCAATCGGAGCAAACGAAAAAGTGGGGATTGCACTCATCGGGGCGCGAAACATGGGTTGGAACGACTTGGCGTCGGCAATGCACACGGGAGGCGCCAGAGTTGTTGCAATAGCCGATGTCGATAAAGAAATACTCGAGAGGCGCGCCGGCGATTGCGAAAAGAAATTTAAAGCCAAACCCGACTTGTACTCCGACTACCGGAAAGTCCTCGAAAGGAAAGACGTTGACGCCGTAATAATCGGCACGCCCGACCATTGGCATTGCTTGCAGGCATGCGACGCATGCTCCGCCGGCAAAGACGTATATTTGGAGAAGCCCATAGCCAACTCAATAGCCGAATGCGACGCTATCGTAAACTATGCTAAGAAATACAAGGCGGTTGTGTCGGTAGGCCAGCAGCAGAACAGCTCCAAAATGTGGAGGCGCGTAATAGAAATAGCAAGAAGCGGCAAGCTCGGCAAAATTGCCAAGGCGGATGTATGGGCAAATTTTAGGTACGGTGCGGGATACGCTGCGAAGGCCGACACTCCGCCGCCGAAGTCGCTCGATTACCAGATGTGGCTTGGGCCTGCGCCGGAAGTTCCGTACAATGCGTCGAAAGTGCACGGATTGTGGAGGCTGTACTGGAATTACGGCGGCGGGCTTATGACCGACTGGGGAGTCCATCTTCTCGATATGGTTTTGCAGGGGCTCGGCAAGACGACTACTCCTAAAAAAGTTGGCGGAGTAGGCGGCAAATACGCCCACCCGGAGACGCCTTCCCAAACATTCGACACTTTGAGCGTAGCATTTGACTACGGCGACTGCTGCATAACTTGGGGCAATACGGCAACCCCGATTGGGTATTTTGACATGTCGTACGGAATCGCCTTCAATGGAGAAAACGGGATACTTGCGGCTAACCGCGAAGGCTGGAAATTAATTCCGAATGACAGCATAAAGGGCAATCCCGTAAAGGCGGAATCAGGGAAGCCCGAAAATTCGGAGCATATAGACCACTTGGTTGATTTTCTCGACGCAGTGCGTTCAAGGAGATACAAGACCGCATGCACTATTGAAAACGGCTCCCTCTGCGCCAAGCTTGCGCATCTTGGCAATATAGCGGCGCGTTCCGGCGAGACTATAAAGTACGACGACACTGCCAAAAGTTTCTCAAACTCTGAAATCAACTCTTACTTGAAACCCAAGTACCGTTCTCCATGGAAATTTCCGATTTTATAAGATGAAAAAAATATCACGAAGAAACGCAATAAAGTTAGCCGCGGCGACAGCCGTTTCGACTGTCGCGGCAGGGAGTGCGGCGGCGAAACCGCCCGCGCAGAAGCGTTATAAGAGCGGGCTACCGCTGCCAATAGGAATGAATTGCGGCACGCTAAACGGATACAATTTAAAGCTTGAAGAGCAGATAAACCTGATATCGAAAGCTGGCTACGACGGCATTGAACCGTGGACGCGCCATATTGAGGATTTCATTTCGCGCGGCAATAAGATAACCGAAGTAAAAAAGCGCCTTGAAGACGCAGACTTAAAACCTGACAATCTGATAGGATTCGCAAAATGCATGCTGGACGATCCCGCCGAGCGCGCAAAAAATATCGAACAAATGAAGCGCGAGATAGGCTGGGCGGCGGAAATCGGGAGCAAGAACATAGCATGCACGATGTACGGCATCGAGAAGCTCGATCCGCTCAAATTCGACGAATACGCCGAAAGGTACGCAAAAGTCATAGAGCTTGCAAGGCCCTATGGAGTAAAGCCGCTCCTCGAACTATGGGGTCACCGCGCCCTGCACAGACTGGGCGACGCGCTAAAAATTGCAGCTCTCACGAACGACGCTAATGCCGGACTTCTGCTTGACTTCTACCATTTATACCGCGGGGGCAATTCTTTCGCCTCGCTAAATCTTGTGAATCTCGGCGGACTGGACGTATTTCATATAAATGACTATCCGTCCTCCCCCGCGCGAGAAAAGCTTGTGGACGCCGACAGAGTGTTTCCGGGCGACGGCATATGCCCGTTTAAAGCCGTATTGCCCAAAATGTACTCGCAGGGTTTTAGGGGGTGCCTGTCTTTGGAGCTGTTTAATAAGAACTACTGGAAACAGCCCCCGGAAAAGACCGTCGCGGAAGGCTATAAAAAGACAAAAGATACGATTTTATCGGCATTGGTGGAAGTTGCATAGCGTCCGATACAAAACGCCGTCTTGGTCAAAGAGTTTCTAAACTACAATCTACATAGCGCATAAAAAATACCGCAGTAAAAACGCGGGAATGCGCAATTTTTGGGAGCGTAGGCGCGAGTCCGAACGCAAACCATAATCGGTGCACTAAATCGGGATAGAAAGTTGCCTTCAACAGGAAATAAAAAAGCGGATAAAAAATCCGCTTTTTTTCTTTAAAGAAACATTGCCCGAAATGCGATTTATCGGCTTCCGCGCATGCCGCGCCTTTTTAATGCAATAAACGCCAGCGCCAAGCCGCCTAAGAGGGCGGCTGCCGCCTCAGGCTCTGGGACATGGGTTATGACTGTCGATAAGATATTGGAAGCTTCGTCGTAAAAGAAATCGGCTGCGAACTGGGAGTAATCCATTCCCAAAATCTCGAAGTCGTCGTTAAGCGATTCCCCGAAATTGGAAATTGATTCCGCCGAGAGCAAGTCATATTTTACGGACGAACCGAGCTCGATGGCATCATAATCTGCGGAAGTCAGATTCAAGTCAAAAACGAGTTTCCCGTCGCCGACTTTTTCGAGGATTCCGCCGATTTGCAAGTTGTCGCGCGAAGCACTCTTTACGTCGAGCTCGAGAACGCCGCCGGACCAGTGGAAACCCGTTGTTAAAAAGCCATGCTTGGTATTAAGAATGCCTAGCCTGCCGCCCTCCAAATAAGTGTCGCCCGCGCTTTTTTGGTTAAAGAGGTACAATGTTCCATTCTTTACCGTTACCGTGCCTGTATAGAAACAGTTATTGGGATCCTGCGGCGAGAGGCGCTGTATGCCTTCTCCGTCCATTACAATATTGATCTTGGAGAGGTGGACACCATCTCCGGCGCCGTATCCACCGTCCATTAATTTGCCGTTGTAAGTATAATCGGTACCGGCGGCATTTTTAAATATAAGTGTGGTAGAAGTTCCCGCGGCATCGATTGCATTTGAGACTTCGGCGCACTGTTTTGCCGCCACGAGCCCGCCAAGTTCCACAGTTACAGCGGATCCTGAGGTGGCGTTAAATTTTAAATTTGCAGGATTCGTCCAAGCCTCAGCATAAAGCCCCACTATACCATTTATCTTTATATTGGTAGCATTCATTACGAGAGCCGTTCGGGAGTATAGCTTAACATCGTTCTGAACGGTTATCGAGCTTAGAGCCTTTGAGGTGCGCCCAAGATTGAGCTTTGCCTTATGCGTCATAATGTTAGTCGCCGTCGTTCCGTCGGCCATCATTTCTATTGACCCCACTGAAAGATGTATTCTGGGGCCTCCGAGCGTTTCGTCGATTGAATCGTCCGTATAAGTAAAACTTAAAACTTTTGAATTGTCTGTAAAAGAGTTTTTAGAGGCGTCCCAAACGCCCTCAACCCCTGTCACGGATATTTTTCCGGAAAGATCCCAGTACACGTCCTGGGCCATTACCTCTTTTCCGGCCGATAGTTCAAAGTCGTTTTTAAGGTTTGAAATAATCAAATCCTTGCCGTAATTATTTGTTGTAGTGACATATAAAATATTTGATTTAATATAGTCGCTGTTAAACACGAGGTTGTCTTCCCCCTGCAGGGGCTGTCTGTCCACGGGAACGAGAGTTCCGTCAACGAAGTGCGACCAAGCTCCTGATGGTTTTTCAGTAGTTGGAGTGCCACCGCCTACAAAATAATAATCGTCGGCATAGGCGGCCACCGCGATTAAGGGTAAAATAAAGTAGAATAAATTTTTCATGGCTCAGTTGTCCTCGATTGGAATTACATTTTTGTTTGTTATAAATTTATACAACAATTGTCAATAGATAAAGAATATGTCAGCAATAAATGAGCGCTCTCTCAGAATTCGCAAAAAGTCAAAATAGACAAAAAAAAACGGATTTCTCATCCGTTTTTGTATTTGAATTTAAATGTTGAACAAATAACACTCGCGCCAGCTAATCCTGCCGGCTTTTGCGCCTGCGGAGAGCTGCGGCCGCAAGCGCCAAACCGCCCAGTATCGCGGCAACCGTCGCCGGTTCCGGAACATTCGAGAACGATACTGTAAGAATGTCGCCATTCCATTCAAAGTTTGCGAATCCGTTTGTGAGGTTTTTGGCGTAAAAATCGTCATTTGCGTCGGCAGAGAATCCCTCGCGTTCCATTTCCGAAGCCGATATGAGGTCGAGCACAGTACCGTCTTCGATAAAAATAGTCGGGTCAAAGCCGTCGAAATCTACGCCGATTTTTCCATCGCCGGATTTTACAAAAGCGCCGTCGATTCTTATCATATCGATATCGCCGCTATTGAGGGTCTCCTTATCATAAAAGATAAGATCGCCCGCAAACCATTCGGCGCCTGAAACGGAAACTCCGCCACCTATGCCACCAAAAGCTCCACCAGTCATAGTGAGTTTACCGAGAGTCTGAGTGCTTTTAATTATGAGAGTTCCGCTTTCAACTTCCACTGTTCCAGTAAATTTTGAGTCCGCGCGGATTATTTGTTTTTTTCCGTCGGCACCTGCCATTTTCACGCTCATTATTGTTTTAACCGTGTCTGACTGTCCGTCAGTGAATTCACCGGAGAACTCGCAGTCTGTCTGGTTTGTAAATATAAGTTTAAGAGTGCTTGCCTCGAGAGTCCTTGAATTATTGGTCAGCTTTCCGTTTCCTTCGAGCCCTCCGAGCTTTACATAAGTGTCGGTAGCGCTTGGAGAAGGGTCTCCAGTGGCCCATGTAACGGTTGCGCTTCTACTAATAACATGCCATACCGGCGAAGCACCTGAGCCGCTAACCATTTTTACTACGCCGCCTATCGATATGTCGGGATTTTCTTCGGAATGCAGAGCGTCCTTGGAATTATCCCAGACATTCATATAAATAGTAGAGTTGCCGTAAATATTAAAGTCGCCCGTGATGGTCAAAGATTTTGGCCCGCCTGAATCGGACAATGAAACGGCATCGCCTTTTTTTACGTTATTTTCATCTATTGTTGCATAGCAAGTACCCGCAGCATCGGAGCCTACATTAAGTTGCGTAACATTCCCGATTTGCCCGATATTCATCTCTCCAACTACTATATCAGCTTGGCATGCATCGTTTACCGACGATCCCAAAGCAACTCCCCTATCGTAAGATCCATTGGCGCCCGTATAGGTAAATGTTCCGATCTTCCAAACGGAATTAGAGGTATTTGAAGTTAACTTTATGGCTGTACTGCCTCCTTTGGGATGATATACGCCATCAGTGCTGTAATAGGCAGTTTCAGTGGCATTGTGGTTTACTACCAATATAGAATTCAAATTTAGATTTGACGATTTTATTCTATAATAAATGTTGTCATTTCTTCCCGAAACCGGCAAATAGGCATCATAGTCAAAGACCCAATTCGCATCGGGAGAGTTTACATTTGCGCCTTCGGGGAGGGCTACATACCCAGTGTTCGACGAGCTCCAAGACGACGCTTGTAGCGGGTCGGCTTCGCCCCATGCTCTTTCCGCGCCCTTCCACATATAATATGTATTATCTGCGGCATTTGCAAATAATGCCGTCAACGTAAATAATACAGAAGAAATAATAACCGCCGAATTTTTCATAATTTTTTATTATTGGATACATTTATTCAAGCATTTGTCAAACAATTCATAAAAATAAAAAAAATTGCGGAAACAGAAAACATACAAAGCTTATCAAAAGCATAAGGAAGAACCACGCATACATTTACTGGCGCACGGCATGCAATATACCCTATAAGGAAAAATATCCGCTTCTTCCGCGCGGTTGAGAGTTATTAGCTACACTATAAAGCAATTAGAAAATTGCAAAAGCGGGCTTTATTATAAGCTAAAAGAGGTTATCGTGTACTGTGCGGAAACAGCGCCCTTCCCGTCGCCCGCGAAAGACGCCTCTGCAACCGATATGTATGGCCTCAACGCTTTTAGCTCCGATTCAAATTTCATTATCGAAGACAAATCGGCTGTCTTGGAAATATTCATTACAGTCTTATATATTTTGAACTTCCCCATGCTCGATGAGGTCACGGACGATAGCTTGTACTCAACTCCCGCGGCGCGGGCGCAACGGTCGATTTCAGCCTGGAACTTATCGTCTGACAGAGTTTTTGAAGGATCGAAAGATTTTGACAATTCCGCCTCAGCGGCTTCGACGCCCGGCAAGCCCGCGATTGCAGCTTTTGCCGTTGCCGCACGGCGGGTTAGTTCGAGGAGCTTGGTTTGGCAATCGGAATTCTTATTTGAGAGCAGAGTAAACCACAAAGCGGCAACAATTACCGTACAGCACACAAGCATCACTCTTTCCCTCGGTTTGCGCGACGCCCAAAAACTCTTTATTTTTTCAGCAGGCTTCATTTTTTGACGGCTCCGGATATCGAAAACTTAGACGCCGTTTTCGAGGAATCGCTCTTAGACACAACATTCGCGAAAAGCGGGATTGTTTTTAGTTTGGAGACAAATTCGTTAATTTTTGAGAGATCGTTGGCAGTTCCTGCAAGCTCAAAGGAGTCGCCTTTTCTCGCGAAGGAAGTTATTGTAATGCCGTCCGGCCTTGCGGAATTTATTTTTGCGAGCAATTCGAGCGGGGTTGGCTTTAATTTTGTCATATTTGCGAACGACGCAACCCTTTCGACTCTCGCCTCAATGGCTTTGGCCTCCGGCTCGATTATTACGAGTTCCTCCTCCATGTTTGCGACTTCGTTCGCCTTAATTATTACATTTATCTGATACGCAAAAAGTCCCGCAAAGACGATTGGCACAAGGGCGGCTCCCAATATTGCGAGCTGCCGTTTTCTCTGAGCTTTTTTTACATTTTTTAGGAAGTTCGCCCCGCGGATGTCGCAAGTTGTGAATGCGGAAAACGGGGCGCTCCAAGAAATATTCTTGAAACCGCTGCCGTCGTCGATTTTTGCGTTAAATTTTACGTTTTTGCTGTTTACCTCAAACGTTTCAAGCTCTACGCACTTGGGATTTCCGGAAAATCCAAGCAATTTAGAGAGGGCTTTTTTTGCTTCCTCGGGATTTTGTGGCGATTCTACCGCGGCGAAATCGGCCGCTGCGCAAGACTGGAGTTTCACTGCGCATATTGAACCCCCGCTTGAAAAGAAATATTCGCCGTCGCCAAGCTTGGAGGAAAGGAAAGCGCAAAACGATGGCATTACAATATCGGCAGTAGCAATCGTCTCTTCGTCCAAACCGGCTAAGGCCGAGGACTCGATTGCCCCGAAAGCGGTTGCGCTTCCGTCAGGGGCTCTCATAGCGCCGCATCTAAGCCTATCGGGCGACACCGGCGCACTCGCAGAAACTTCCGCAAACGCCATCGACACGAGGTCTGAATCTGAAATTCCGCCGACCGCGTCCAATTTTTTAACGAAATACGCCCCTGAGGGCGCCAATGCCATTTTGCGCGCCATCACTTATTTTAACATTTCATATCACACAAAGTTTCACAAAGGGCAAGTAAAAGTTTTTGCGGCGCAAAAATTGCGCTTTTTAGGGCATCGGGCAGCACATTAAAATAATCCCAAATTTTGCGAATCTTGCCGGCAAAAAAAGAGCCTCCGCTATCGGCGGAGGCATCGGTCAAATAGGCTCTATTTGCGTTTTTATTAGTTTTCGTTAAAAATGCTCTTTAGGTTTATTGCTTCGAGAATATTCATCGCGTGCGAGTTAACCCTTTCGCAAGCCGACAGTATTTCAATAAACAAAATGCCGCCGCGCGTCACGCCGCCCACTTCCATCTGTGAAATTGCGGCTCTCCTGAGCGATTTCCTTACGCTGTCGAGCTTCTTGCGCATTGCCGCCGCGCTTTCTATGTCGGCCTTTGGAATTGATGTTTTATTCAGGCTCTTGTCGGCGAAATCGACAAACTTGTTCATTTCGGCGCAAAATTCTATGAAAGCCGGAGACTGCAATATTTGGTCCATAAGCTGCCTGCGGTATCTTTTGCGGGCGAGAGTAATGAGCCTATAACAGGAATCGCACATTTCTTCGAGCTCCGGAACGATAATCATGTTTCTGGTGACGATTTTTATGCTGTTTTGGCTTAGCTCATGGGAGGAACATTGGACAAAGAATGAGGTAAGAGCCATCGAGAGCTTGTCGGATTCCTCCTCCAAGTCGCGCAATCTGGCGACTTCCTCGCTTAGGTCTTCATTTGGCTTCTGAATTACCTTTACGAAACCATTGAACATATCGCCCGACATTTCCGCGAGCCTCACAAGTTCCTTTTGGCCTTCAAATAGCGCGAGCTCTCCCATTTCCGCAACATTGCTCGACAGATATTCGAGGCGCTGCACAGCAGTGCGGTGTTTCCTGTCCGGCTTGCTTCTGAGAATCCAGCAAGTTATTTTTTCTATTTGCGGAACAAAGCTTAAAAGCAGGCAGATATTGCAGAAGTTAAACATCGTATGGAACATTGCAAGACGCTCTGGGATTGCGAGCTTCATCAGCGCGGCTTCGCGCGCGGCGCCCGTAAGTGAATCGAAATTGGAAATGCCCATGGCGGCGAGAGTCGCGGCGTCGGGATTTGGATTGAGCGGCACGAGCCATTTAATCATTTCAAGGAAAAGATAGAATACGCACAACACCCACATTACGCCAAGAACGTTGAATACAAAGTGCGCGATAGCCGCTCTTTTTGCGGCGAGATTTGCCGTGATTGCCGCAATGTTGGCAGTGATTGTAGTGCCGATATTTTCACCCAAAATAATAGCAGCGGATAGGTCGAAGTCAATCCAGCCCTTGGCCGCCATCGTGATTGTGATTGCTACAGCAACGCTTGAGGACTGCACAATAATCGTAAGCAGCACGCCAAACATTAGGAATAGTAGCACCGACAAGAACCCCATATTCGAGTATCGTTGGAGCCATTCGAGAGCGACGGACTCCGGGTTCATATCCGGCACGGACGATTTTAGGAAGTCGAGCCCCATGAGAAGCAGGCCGAGGCCCACAAATAGCTCTCCCGTGCTTCGCCACCCCGGTTTTTTGCAGAACGATATTATTACGCCGAATCCCACGAGCGGAAGCGCGAGGGACGAAAGTTCGAGTTTAAAACCGAGGGCGGCGATAATCCAAGCCGTAGTGGTGGTACCGAGGTTTGCGCCCATTATTACGCCGATACTTTCGCGGAGTGTAAGCAGGCCGGCGTTTACGAAGCTTACGACCATAACTGTCGTGGCCGAAGACGACTGTATGACGGCCGTTACCAGAGTTCCCGAGAAAACCCCCTTAAATCGGTTTCCCGCCATAGAGCGCATGACTGTTCGCAAGCGTTCGCCCGAAACTTTTTGGAGCCCTTCGCTCATTAGTTTCATTCCGTAGAGGAAAAGACCGAGGCTTCCGAGAATTTGTAATGCCGTTCCCATATGATATAAAAATTTGGAACTATTAATTGCGAAAAACCCTGCAATATGCAAACCAAAATACAGACGAATGAGATTTTTTGCGGAATTTCTGCACGCAATATACTGATTTTCACACTATTAAGAATAGAGATAAAAAGTGGCGATTACGCTTGCCTTGCGGGGAGTTGGATGCAAACTCGTAAAATAAATGGGAAGTGATAGCGGAAAAGTTATGGTTGTGTATTCGGGCGGGCTCGACTCGACCGTTTTATTGCATAAACTTGCAGCGCAGTCGCGCGTGGCGGGCGCGATTGGTTTTTTGTACGGACAAAGGCATTCCAAAGAAATGGAGTTCGCCAAGGAAAATTGCCGCAAATTGAATATAGACTTTTATCTGGCGGACATATCCGCACTCGCGCCGATGTTCGGGAATAATTCCCTTACCGACAGGGACGTTGAAGTTCCCGAAGGCAAGTACTACGAGTCCAATATGAAATCCACTGTTGTCCCCAACAGGAATATGATAATGCTCTCTCTTGCCGCGGCGCGCGCGATAGCAGTGGGTGCGCAAGCCGTTGCCTACGCGGCGCATTCCGGAGACCATGCCATATACCCCGACTGCCGCCCAGAATTTACGGAAGCCATGGAAAGGGCTTTGGCGCTCTGCCACTACTATCCGATTGGCTTGGAGCGCCCGTTCGTTGGCATGACAAAGGCCGACATAGTAAGGCTCGGAGCCGATTTGGGCGTGGATTTTTCGCTCACATGGTCGTGCTATAAGGGGGGCGAGAAGCACTGCGGGAAGTGCGGAACGTGCATGGAGAGGCGCGAGGCATTTGAACTCGCCGGAGTTCCGGATCCTACGGAATATCTTGGCTAATGGGCTCGAAAGTCACAGTAATACGCCACCCGCGTGAAAATTTGAAAAAGTGCTCCCTTAGGCATCTGCACGGGAGGGCCGACTTTGAATTCTTTAAGGCTACCGAAAATTTTTTGTTCGACGCTGGAGGATTTATTCTTCTTGAAATAGGCGCGCCGCCAATTACGCCCGCAGACGGCGGAAAGCCGATACTGCTGCTCGACAGCACATGGCGGCTTTTGCCGTCGATACGCGCCAAAGTGCGCGGCGACTTTATTCCGCGTTCAATACCACAAAGCGTGCGCACCGCCTATCCGCGTGTTTCCAAGGTATTTTCCGACCCCGATGGCCTGGCGACAATCGAGGCGCTGTACGCCGCCTTGAAATTTTCGGGCTCGCCCGACCCTACTGTATTGAAGGGCTATCCGTTCGCCAAGAAGTTTATCGAGATAAACGGGTGGCTCGCCGACATTCCATCTGCAGATTTTTTCGACGAGTCAGAAAGCGTATTCTGCGATTGAGCAAAGTTGGAATTTTAATGTTGCCCGCGGGATTTTTTGCGGGAATAATATTTATATGAAACCTCAAAATTTAGCACAAACATTCGGGCGCAGAGAATTTTTGAGCGCCTCGACAATGTCGCTGCTGGGATATACGCTGATGGTGAGCGTGCCGGAGGCGCGCGCGGACAGCGCCGCTAAAAGTCCCATAGGAAGGGCAATAGAAGCCAAGACAACCGGCAGGAAGTTCGATTTCGACGCCGAGCCGAACATGGCGAAAGAAGAGCTTGATTGCGACGTTATGGTGGCAGGCGGCGGGCTTGCGGGAATTTGCGCGGCGCTCGCTTCGGCGCGCAACGGCGCGAAGACGATACTCGTCCAGGATAGGTCGAGGCTCGGAGGGAATTCGAGTAGCGAGATAAAAATGCACCCGCTCGGCGTTGACGGCGACAAATGGGGCTGGCGCGAGGCCGGAATAATTGAGGAGCTAAAACTTGAAAACGCCGCCAACAATCCCCAGAGGTCATGGGACATGTGGGACCTGATGTTGTACGACAAGTGCGTGACCGAACCCAACCTCACCCTTTTGCTCGACACCGCCGTATATTCCGCCGATACCGACGGCGGCAAGATAACCGCAGTGTATGCGCGCAGCGACAAAACGCTAAAAATCTACCGTATAAAGGCGAAAATCTACATAGACAGCACGGGCGACTCGCGCCTTGCGATGGAATCCGGCGCTGAGCTTATGAACGGCAGGGAGGGGTCCGAGAAATACGGGGAGCCGCTCGCCGACACTTACGAGAGGGGCAAGCATCTATGCAGCTCCATAATGTTTACCTCGAAAGACTGCGGAAAGCCCGTATCCTTCAAGGCGCCGCCGTGGGCGAAGAAAATAACCGAAGACGACCTAAAACTGCGCAATCCCGCTAAATGGGGATTCGACTACGGCTACTGGTTTATATCGCACGGCGGAATGGCGGACACAATCCGCGACAACGAAGTAATACGCTTTGAACTTTTGTCGATAGTGCTGGGAGTCTGGGACTATATAAAGAACAGCGGGAAATACCCCGAGACTGCCAACCGCGCGATAGATTTTATCGGTATGATTCCCGGCAAGCGCGATAGCTACAGGGTAGTCGGCGAGCACATATTTACGCAGCACGACATAGAGAAGAATTGGAGCTCAATGCCCGACCAGATAGGCGCCGTGGGCTGGCCGCTTGAAGACCAGACCTCCGAGGGCTTTTACGCGAGCGGCAAGAAGCCCGCTATCTACGGCGGCAAAGTGCCGTTTTACAACCTTCCGCTTTCGATAATGTGCGCGAAGGGATTGTCGAACCTAATGATGGCGGGGCGCAATATAAGCGCTAGCCACCTTGCCTTCACTTCGACGCGCGTTATGAATTCGTGCGCGGTTGGCGGGCAGGCGGCGGGGACGGCTGCCGCGATGTGCGCAAAGTCCGGCTGCGCCCCGAAAGACATATCGGCGTCGCCCGAACTCGTCGGCAAGCTCCAGCAGAATCTTCTCAAAGACGGCCATATAATTTTGGGCGTTAAAAACTCCGACCCTCTCGACCTCGCGCGGAAAGCAAAAATATCAGCGAGCAATTCGAGCGGCGGAACCAAGCCCGAAAACATAATTTCCGGAATATGCTACGACATCTCCGGAGCAGTCGAAAACCGCTGGAAAGCGCCGATTTCCGAAAAGCCGGAGCTTTCGCTTGAATGGGAAGCCCCGCAGAAAATCGGGAGGCTGATACTGAACATCGACACCGGCTCGAGGCTGCTTACGCCAACGCTTGAAACCGGATTTGTAAAGCGGGTGATACAGGGTCCGCAACCGGAGTCTCTCAAAGACTTCACAGTGCGCGCAAAGCTCGCCAACGGGCGCGAAAAAACTCTCGCCGAAATAAAGGGCAACTACCAAAAGCGCGTTGTAATAGACTTCCCCGCCGAAGCCATAAAACGTGTAACGATAAAGTGCCTTTCTACAAACGGCGCACCGGAAGCCTCCATTTTGGAGGTGCGCGCGTACGGGAACGCATAGCGCCGCAGCACGCGGCACACCCGCGCGCGGCAAACGCTTTTGGCGGCATTCCAATGCGCCGAAAAGTGTTGCCTTGCGCGGGCTTAAAGAGAAAATGAAAAATTTATGAATAGCTCAAAAAAGATTTTAATATTGGGAGTCAACGGATTCATAGGTTCGTCGCTTGCCTGGAAAATTTTAAAGAAGACAAATTGGTCGATAGTCGGCGCCGATTTGGCGTCGAATAAAATCCAAAACTGCCTGGGGCGCGAGCGCTTTGAATTTCAGAAGAAAGACATAATAAAAGACGCGGACTGGGTGGAGGAACAGATAAAAGCCTGCGACACCGTAGTGCCGCTCGTTGCGATAGCAACCCCCGCACTGTACGTCAAAGATCCGCTGAGGGTTTACCACCTCGACTACGAAGCCAATATAGACATAGTTAAAAAGTGCGTAAAATACGGCAAACGCATAGTCTTCCCGTCAACTTCCGAGGTTTACGGAATGTGCCCCGACAAGCAGTTCGACGAATACGAATCTCCGCTTGTGCTCGGGCCGATAGCGAAGGAGAGGTGGATATATTCGTGCATAAAGCAGATGCTAGACCGCGTAATATGGGCGTACGGGAAACACGAAGGATTGAAATTTACTCTGTTTAGGCCGTTCAATTTCATAGGGCCGAAACTCGACGACATCACCGCTCCGAAAGAGGGGTCGTCGCGAGTGCTCACGCAATTTGCGCACAACATAATAAACGGCAAACCGATAATGCTCGTGGACGGAGGCGCGCAGAAGCGGAGCTTCACGTTCATAGACGACGGAGTCGAATGCATTTTAAAAATCCTTGAAAACAAAGACGGCTGCGCCGACGGAAAAATATTCAACATAGGCAATCCCGATATGGAGTATTCTATAAAAGAGCTTGCCGAGATGCTGATAGAGCTGTTTGGGGAGTACCCTGAATACGCCGCCGCCGCGAAAAACGCGCAAATAAAAGAAATTTCGGCGAAGGATTATTACGGCGAGGGCTACGCCGACGTTTCGCGCCGGGTTCCGTCAGTAAAGCAAGCCGAAAAAGTGTTGGGGTGGAAACCTTCGACCGACTTGCGCACCGCTCTGAAACTCACTCTCGACTACCACCTTTTGAAGAAGGACTATGAACTCGCCGAATAATTCCGCGGGTTCAGCCGTATGAAAATAGCAATAAAAATAGACGTCGACACCTATCGCGGGACGCGCGAAGGGGTTCCTGCGCTTGCTGCGCTGCTGAAAAAGCATTCGGTGCCCGCAACCTTTCTGTTTTCGTTTGGGCCGGACAACACCGGCAAGGCGCTGCGCCGGATTTTCCGCAAGGGATTTTTAAAGAAATGCCTCAGGTCGAACGTAGCGGGGAACTACGGCATAAAGACGCTTATGTACGGCACGCTGCTGCCCGCGCCAAAAATCGCGAGGCTGTGCGCCGATACCATGCGCGCCGTTGCCAAAGACGGCTTTGAATGCGGCATACACTGCTGGGACCACTTTAAATGGCAGGACTACCTGTTCACTATGCGCGACACCGAAGTTGCGGCTGAATTTTCAAACGCCCTCGCCGAATTTGAGAAAGTGTTTGGGAGTGTTGCGCGCTGCTGCGGAGCTCCTGGCTGGCAGATATCGCCCGCCGCCCTCGCATTGGAGGATTCCGCCGGGCTGCTGTACGCGTCGGACTCTCGCGGAGAGTCGGCATTCATTCCCAAAATGGGAGGGAAAACTTTCAAGACCATTCAAATTCCCTCGACACTTCCAACGCTCGACGAGATACTCGGCATTGTGAAAATAGGCGATGTTTCGCAAATGCACTTCGACAAAATGGCATCGCAAAAATACTCCGTGATGACGGCGCACGCGGAGCTTGAAGGAATGGCGTATTTGGAATGGTTCGACGGATTTTTGTCGGAGGCGAAGAAGCGCGGAGCCGAATTTTACTCGCTCGAAAAGCGCGCCGAAGAGCTTTCCGCGAACCGCGCCGCCCTGCCCGTTTGCGAGATTGAGATGTCGCCCTTCCCCGGGAGGAGCGGACTTCTCGCTGTCCAGAAATCTTAATATTCAACTCTAAGAAAAACCGATGGGAAAAATAAAGACGGCATTGTGCATTTTTGCGGCATGCGCCTGCGCCTTTGCGGCGGATTCAGACATAGCGAAGATAAAGGAAAAAGCCGACGCCGGAGACGCGCAATCGCAGCTTGCGATAGGCGTGCTCTACTCGTCCGGCAAAGGCGGAGTTCAAAAGAATCCCGCGCTTGCGCTTGAATACATAAAGGCGGCGGCGGAAAAGAACTTTGCGCCGGCGCAGACATTTTTGGGCTGCGCGTACGCCGAGGGCAAAATAGTCCCGCGCAATATGCAGGAGGCAATACGGTGGAGAGAGCTTGGCGCGCAAAACGGGACAATCGCCGACAAATGGTCGCTTGGCAATGCGTTTTTATACGGATATCTCGTCCCGAAAGACCAGATAAAGGCGGTGTACTGGATTACCCAGGCGGCGGACAAGGGACACCCTGAGGCAATTTTAAAACTTGTCGAGATTTATAAGAATCTCCAAAAGCCCGAAGATGAGAAAAAATGGGCGAGGAAATTTGCCGAGCTTGAAATAGAGGCGGCAAAGAAGGGGAATATCGAGGCAATGACGTCCGTCGCGAACCAGTACATGAGCGGCAAAGGCGGGCTGGAGCGCAACAGGCCGCAGGCGATATTCTGGTACAAGAAAGCTGCTGACATGGGCGGCAAAGAGGCAATGGAGAAAGTCGCCCAAATGTACGCGAAGGGAAGGTTTCTGCCCAAAAAGCCCGAAAAGGCGCAGGAATATTTTGAAAAACTCGCCGCTCTTGACAACGCCTACTGCTTTAAAATTTCCTCATTTTACGCCGACGGATCAAACGGATTTCCGCGCGACGACGATATGTCAACAAAATGGCTCGAACGCGGTGCGCAAAACGCGGACGACTCCACCAAACTATACGTTGCCTGGCGATTCTGGAAGGGATTTGAGACCGCCAAGAACCCAACGAAGGCAATATACTGGTGCTCGAAAGTGCTCGAGACGGCGCCGAAAGGCGAGGAGGCGCAACGCGCGATATTCGGCGCGTTCAGAGTCGCCGAAAGAATGATTTCAGACATATCCAACAATCTGCCTCCGCCGGAGAATTTCGGGAAATATTATTCGCAATATTCGAGCAAATTTGCCCAATAGGCTGAATTAAGTCAGCATAATCCGCATTGGCGGATGAGCGGGGAGCGGACAACGTTTTTTTATCATATCGCGCAAAATGAAAACTCAGAAAATATTCACCTTTTTCTGGGCATCGTTGGCCGCCGCATTTTTTACGGGCGCCGATGCCGGAACCGTCGTAAATGGATTCGCCGACAGGGGAAATTTTACCGCAATGGATTCCTCTCTTGTGAAATCGCCCGAAGGAGACGGCGAAAAGATATTTGTTAATTCGCTAAAATTAAAGGCCGGCGAAACAAAGAGAGTTTTCTCCACCCGAAGCGGATTATTGAAGGCGGGCAAAAAGTACACAGCAAAGCTAAGGTATAAAATGCGCTCGCCCGACCCTGCCGCACTTGCGAACTTAAAGCTCCACGCGCCTGGCGCACAACGCCACCTCGGGGCGTCGGTGGGCGAGTCGTTTGTAAAAATGCCGTTTGAAGTTCCGGCGAACAACGCGAAAGCGTCTGTGACTCTGAATGTGACGGGCCCTGTCGAAGCGTCAATAAGTTCGTTTGAGATAGAGGACGGCGACGGTGAAAGTTTTATAAGCGCGAAGTCAAACGGAGGGGAATTTAAGGGAAACCTCGAAAAACTTCCCACGGGCTCGCCTGAATTTTCGGTGGAGCTTCCGAAAGACGGGGGAATAACAGTAAACGCCGCCGACTACGGAATGGACGAACAAAATGAGGATTGCGCAACCGCCCTAAACAAGGCGATAGCCGCATGCAGGGAAAAGAAGGCCTCTAAACTCATTATTCCCAAAGGCACATATAAATTTTTCGGAAAAACCCCGATAACTGTTAAAAATTTCACGGATTTCACAATAGACGGCAACGATTCAACATTCATATACCGCCGCGACGGTGGCAGCGTAAATATGATGGTAATAGACTGTCTCAGGACGGAAGTGCGCAATTTAAGTATGGACTGGGACTGGCAGACTGAGCCGCTCGCCGCAATAGTAAAAGCCGTTGGCGCAAAGAGCGACGGAAACAATAGCTATGCGGATTTTGAAATATTGGAATACGACAAATATCCTCTGTACGGGAAAAACGTGCGCATAGCCAACTTTCAGCCCTGGGACGGGAAAGCGCGCATGATAGGAATCGAAAATGTAAACGGCATAGGCTTTGGATTTCAGCCCGACGATAAGGGGCCAAAAGTCGAATGGCTCTCGCCGAATAAAATCCGCGTGTTTTCAAAACACTGTGAATATTGCGCAAGAAACAATATAGGCAGGCTCTACCGCATGCAGCACTACTACTATGGAATGGGCGGATTTTACCTTAGAGATAACAAGCATTTCACGATGCGCAATGTGAATATATACTCCTGCAAAGGGCACGGCATATTGTGCGACGGGCTTGAATACTGGCAGCTTTTAAACGTAAACATATACCCGCGCACCGACGACCCGAAGCGCGTTATAAGCACGACGGCCGACCATCTGCACTTTGCGCGCTCGAGGGGATATTTTAAAATGGAAGGGTGCAAATTTGGGCTTGGCTCCGACGACTGCATGAATATACACGATATTACATCGTTCGGAGTGAAAATCGGGCCGCGCGAATTGTTGATAAAAACAAACAGAGTGTCCGTGCGCAAGGGTGACATTGTCGAGCTGCGGCACGGGGATTTTTCGCCGAGCGGCTACAAGTCGGAAATACTTAAAATTGAGAAGGACAAAGACGGAAAAACGCATATAAGTTTCCGCGACGAAATTCCGGAGCAAAAATTCGACGGCTTTGTTCTTTTCAGCCGCAATTTCAATAGTTCCAACGCAATAATACGCAACTGCAAATTTATCGGCAACCGCGCGCGCGGGCTATTGATTTTAGCAAGCAATATAACGATAGAAAACACCGAATTTTACCACAACGAAATGGGGGCAATAAAATTCGAGACAGGCTATACATTCAATCTGTGGTGCGAAGGCCTGGGTGTAAAAAATGTTGTGGTGCGCAACTGCGTATTCGACAGCGCCAACTACACGGGAAGAAAATATCAAGGCAAAGCCCGCGACATATTCTTTGGCGTCTATATGCGCAACGACCCATCGTACGAGCAAACCCGCTACCCAATAATTTCCGACATACTCTTTGAAAACAATACTTTTAAAAACTCTTTTGGGCTTGTCGCGCTAATATCTTCGAGCGGAAACATAACGTTTAGAAACAACACATTTGAAAATACTCTGAAAAGAACCGCGGAGTATCCGTACAGGGGCGCATTTTATATAAATAATTCGTCGGACATAAAAATAATAAACAACACTTGGAAAGCGTCGCCGCTCGTTCCCAACCCCGGTGTTTACTACGACGCCGACACGGTGAGCGGGCTTGTTGTCGAGGGTAATAAAGTAGTCTCAGGCGCCGGAGAAAACAGCAATTAGCTTCTTCGCTTTGGGGCGAAATTTTAAGCGGAAGGAACGAATGCTGCAGTGCGAATGAAAAGTTTGCGCGGCAGCTGCGCTTTTAGCGTTTTTTCAGGGCAATAGTAAGGCGAATATTGAAAGTTTGTCGGCCAGCAATTCCGCGTGAGCACTCCACCCAGACAACCGGCAAGATCTATTGCGGAAAACTGCAACAAAGCAAAATTTAAAGGCGGCAAGAGACGGAAAAATTTAAGCCGGGAAAAATTCAAAATGCGCGAATGCAATTTGCCTAAGCTTATTAAGTAAAATAACTGCCTCATTGTAGGAAAAGACTTCTAAAAAAATCGCATTTAAAATAGGTATGCCGATTTTATTGCGCTTAATAAAAGTATTGCAAAACGGGAGAGTTTCAAAGGCTTGAATGAAGGCAAAGAACATCTTCACAAGCAGGGGGAATTTGTAAAAAACCAGCTCCCGCGCATTCACACTTTATAAAAAAAGCTTCGGGGATACCCCAAAGCTTTTTCGCGTATAAATTTTAAAGATTTTTTAGGATTATTTTCTGCGGCGCACTGCGAAGGCGAGCGCTGCAAGCCCGAACAAGGCGGCAATAGAAGCAGGTTCAGGAACATTCGTAAACGTCACGGAAAGTGTGTTGTCATTCCACTCGAAATCGGCGAAAGCACCTGTGAGATCTGTTGCAATAAAGTCTTCGTTTGCGTCGCCATTTAAAATAGTAATCCCACTGGAAGATGATATTAACTCATAACTCTTTCCTATATATTTCGAACCGTCCAAGCCATCAAAATCAATCTCGATGGGGCCTTTGCCCATTTTGAATAACTCGCCGGAAAGCTCAATTTTATGTCCGTTGTCCAAAGCAGTTTTATCGAATATAAGCCCGCCGGAATACCATTCTATATTTACAGCCGAAAGATTGCCGACTGTCATGCTAAAATATCCGCCGTCGAGCACTAGATCTCCGTCTAATGAAGCAGCCATTCCTATTACGCCCTCTGAGACTCTAACGCTCGTAAGCTCAACGCGGGTTTTATTTGTAAAATATTGCGAGCCCGCACCTGTTTTAGTTATATTGATTGTTTTATTTGCTACAGGATTGCTGTCCCAATAATTTTGCTTATTAGAGATTTCGCCGCTGTATGTGTAGGATTGCCCTTCAGCAACATTGATTGTAAGATAGGCATTCGCAACAGATGTATTGTTTTTAACCTGCAAATTTCCGCCATTACCGGAGATGCCTCCGACAGTAGTATAATAGTCTCCGGAAGAACCAGTTAAGACAACACTTCCGCCTCCGTTAAAATACATAGCTCCGGTTAAGAAGAGATTTTGACTTTCAGCAGTTCCAGTGCCAGTGTATTCGAGCCCGCAATTGCTGCCTGCGCCAAAGGATATGGAAGTGGCTTTTATATAGCGGGCAGAAATAATTGCAACTGTTGTAATTTCCCCTTTTATATTTAGGGAAACATTGCCCATATTGAAATTCCCATTGTATCCACTTATGGTAAAAGAGTCTGCATTAATCGTATAATTCCCCGAGAACCCTGAAGAATTCCAGCTTGCAGGGTTGTGGTAGAAGTTGAGATCGCCTACTGTGATGTCGTTTTCCAGCTCAACTTTTCCGGATTTATTTTCGCCGTAATTGATGCTTACGGAATCTCCGCTTCCGGGCAATGAGCCAGCCAACCAGTTGCCGACAGTGTTCCATTTGTTGTCAACCGCGCCGTTAAAAGTATTATCGTAGGTCTGGGAATTGGCAGCAGCAACCATTGCCAATGATGCTAATAAAAATCCGCCTATCTTTTTCATATCAATTTTATTTAATTTTGTAAATTTTTATAGCTAGCGGATTAAAAGAGTCAACAGAATAAGAATGCCTTTTTAATCCCCACAATGAGCTATGATTATATTCTCTTTTAGATATTTTATCGGCTTTTGTTAGAAAAATAAAAAAATGCGCGCGAAAAAACTTTTTCTTCGCGCGCATTTTGAAGATTGCGGCAGATTGACCCCTTTTAGTCGCAGATGCCAAAAATTATTCCCACTCGATAGTGGCCGGCGGCTTCGAGGAAATGTCAAGGCACACCCTGTTGACGCCCTTTACTTCATTGATTATGCGGTTTGATATTTTAGCCAACAGTTCGTGCGGAATGTGCGCCCAGTCGGCAGTCATTGCGTCCTGGCTTTCGACAATTCTTAGGGCAATAACATTGTCGTAAGTGCGTTCGTCGCCCATAACTCCAACCGTTTTGACGGGCAGGAATACGGCGAAAGCCTGCCAAACCTTGTCATAATATCCGCTTGAGCGCATTTCCTCCATAAGCACAGCATCGGCCTCGCGAAGTACGTCAAGGCGCTTTTTGGTAATATCGCCCACAACGCGCACGCCGAGCCCCGGTCCCGGGAACGGGTGGCGCCAAAGGACTTCGTGGGCAAGACCCAGCTCGGCGCCGAGCGCGCGCACCTCGTCTTTAAAGAGTTCGCGCAAGGGTTCGAGCAATTTAAGCTTCATGTGCTTAGGGAGACCGCCTACGTTGTGGTGGCTTTTAATCAGCGACGCGGGATTTCCGGCAATCGGAACGCTTTCGATAACGTCCGGATATAGTGTTCCTTGCGCGAGAAAATCTACTTGGCCTATGGATTTTACAGTTTTATCGAACACCTCGACAAACGTCTTTCCGATGATTTTGCGCTTTCTCTCGGGGTCTTTGACACCGGCGAGGCGTTGGAGGAATAGCTTTTCTGCGCGCACTGTTTTCATGCGCATTTTAAAGTTGTCCTTAAAGAGCTTTTCCACTTTAACGCGCTCGTCTTTGCGCAACAGGCCGTTATCGACAAAAACGCATGTGAGCTGGTCGCCGATAGCCCTGTGTATGAGAGCCGCCGCAACCGACGAGTCAACGCCGCCGCTGAGGCCGAGAATCACTTTCTTATCGCCGACCTGCCTGCGGATATTTTCGACAGCCCTTTCAACATAGTCCGACATTTTCCAGTCGCCTGTGCAGCCGCAGATTTTATATAGAAAATTTTTGATGATTTCTATGCCGCGCGGAGTATGAACGACTTCCGGGTGGAACTGCATGCCGTAGAAGCGCCTGTTTTCGTCTTCTATGAGCGCGTATGCCGAATTTTCTGTAGTGCCGATAGCCTTAAAGCCCTTCGGAAGTTTTTCAATCTTATCGCCGTGGGAGTTCCAAACCTGAATGGGGGAAGTAATGCCGTCGAGGAGCTTTCCGCCGTCTTTGAATGACAGAGTGCCAAAGCCGTATTCGCGCTGTTTGCTTGAAACGATTTGTCCGCCGAGCATTTTGCCCATTAGCTGCAATCCGTAGCATATTCCCAATACGGGGACACCGAGCTCGAAGATTTTGGGGTCCGGCCTCGGAGAGCCTTTTGATAGGACGCTCGCCGGCCCGCCCGATAGGATAATTCCGCTAATATTCTGTTTTTTTAAGACGGAGGCCTTTGTATTGAAAGGCAATATTTCCGAATAGACGCTGCACTCGCGAATACGGCGGGCAATGACCTGCGTATATTGCGAACCGAAATCTAAAACTACTATTTTTTGTGTCATACGCGTGCCTTGTATTTAATTTTGTGTTGGCGTGTTTAGTGGTTTGGCAGTGTGGTTAAAATTTCAATTTTGTGTTTTTATATCCGCATTTGGGACATACGGCGGTGAGGTCCGAGGCGGACGAAGTATAGACGCAGTCGCAGCGCAGGCAATGGAAGGTTGACGACTTTGCGAGGAGTTCCTTTGTGTGTTTGCGGCTTTTTGTGTGAATCCACGCGCCCGCGCCCGCGGCAACGAGTGCCGCGGTGATTGCGAATGCGAAAAAAGCCGACAAACCCATAGTTTGGAAAAAAAACGCAAACGCGCCCGTTTAGAGCGAGGGCGCGTTGCAAAACAGTTCAGATTTGCAAAGAACTCTTATTCCTTCTTTTCGGCAGCTTCATTTGACGTTTCCGCCGGCTGTGTTTCGGCGGGGGCTTCAGCGGCTGCTTCGGGCTTTTCGCCTTCCGCCTTTTTAGCGGCGGCTTTTTTAGCTGTCTTTTTCTTGGCAGCCTTCTTGGCGGGAGCCTTTTGCTTCTTGTAGCCTTCGTCGTCGGCTTCGATGAGCTCTATAATCGCCATATTTGCGGCGTCTCCGACGCGCGGTACGAGCTTGTAGATGCGGGTGTATCCACCGCTGCGTTTGAGGAATTTCTGAACCTTGTCGGCGAAGAGGAAGTGCACGGCGCTTTCGTCGCGGACTTTCGCGAGCGCGAGGCGGCGGAAGTGGAGCTTCTTGGCGGTATCGTCCGTAGCGGCAGCCTTCTTGGCCAAAGTGATTATCTTTTCGGCAAAGGGACGCAACGCTTTGGCATAGCCGAGGGTTGTCTGAATTCTATCGTGGCGGAAGAGAGCCGCTGAAAGCGACGCCATTATCGCTTGGCGGTGCTCTTTTTTAACGCCCAACTGGTGTCTGTGTTTAAGGTGACGCATTTGAATTAATTTTCTGTCTTAAAATTATAGATTTGTGGAGTCGATGAGGCGCTCGTCGATTTTCATGCCGAGCGACAGACCGAGCTGTTCGAGCTTGCCCTTGATTTCGTTGAGGGATTTTTTGCCGAAGTTGCGGTATTTCAGCATTTCCTGTTCCGATTTCATAGCCAATTCGCCGACAGTTGTAATGTTGGCGTTGTTGAGGCAATTTGCGGCGCGAACGGAGAGTTCGATTTCATTGACGCTCATGTTGAGGAGCTTTCTGAGCCTATTTTGCTCTTCGCTTACCTCTTTGCCGACCGTCTCGAATTCGATTTCCTGATCGTTAACCTTGTCGAACACATCGATGTGGTGCTTTAAGATTACAGCTGCGTCCTTCAAGGCTTCGTCAGGAGTGATTCTGCCATCGGTCCAGATTTCGAGGGTGAGTTTGTCAAAATCGGTCATTTGGCCAACGCGCGTAGCATCGACCGAGTATTTTACGAGCTCAATGGGGCTGAAAAGCGAGTCTATCGCAATGACCCCTATCGGCTGGTCCTCATACTTGTTTTCGTCGGCCGGGCGCCAGCCGCGACCGCACGATATTTCGACTTCCGCCACGAATCTGCGCTTTGTGTCGAGCGTGCAGATTACCTGTTCGGGATTGACAATCTGAATGTCGGCGTCGGGCTGAATATCGGCGGCAGTGACAGTCCCCTGCTTGTCAACGTCAATCATTAGGCGCTTATTTTCGCGCAGGGAGCTTTTAATTTTAATCTTTTTCAGATTGAGGACGATGTCTGTGACGTCCTCTACAACGCCGTCGATGCTCTGGAACTCGTGATCGACACCTTCGATGCGAATCGAGCTAATCGCCGCACCTTCGATGGAGCTTAGCAATACGCGTCTTAGCGCATTGCCGACGGTGTGGCCGAAACCCGTTTCAAAGGGCTCTGCCACATACTTTGCATAAGTGCTTGTTGCGCTCCCTTCGTCTTTTACAAGACGCTTGGGGAGTTCAAATTTTCCGAGGCGTTTGGCCATTGCTTTCTCCGTTTTTTAAGTTGATGATTAGCGAGAGTAGAATTCGACGATGAGCTGATCGTTTATCGTCTTATCCATTTCGTCGCGGATGGGCAAGCGGCTGATTGTGCCGCGGAAGGCGTCCTCAACTCTTTCGATCCAAGCGGGAGTCGGGCGGAGCTGCGATTCGTCGAGAGCGCGCTGGGCGAGCTGGCGGGAGGAAGTGCGGTCGCGCACTTCTACGACGTCGCCGGGCTTGCATGCGTAGCTTGCGATATCGACTTTTTTGCCGTTGACCTGAACGTGCCCGTGTGTGACAAACTGGCGGGCAGCCTTGCGAGTGCGTGCAAAGCCGAGCGAGTAAATCACGTTGTCAAGGCGCGTTTCGAGCATCTGCATAAATATTTCGCCGGTGACGCCGCGCACTTTCTTGGCGCGTTCGAATGTAAGGCGGAACTGCTTTTCGCTCAGACCGAACATGAAGCGCAACTTCTGCTTTTCATTGAGGCCCATCGAATAGTCGGTGACGCGCCTGCGAAGATGCGGGCCGTGTTGTCCGGGAATGTAAGGTTTCTTTTGCATCGCCTTGTTTTCGGGGAAGAGAGCCATTCCGAAGCGGCGATTGATTTTAGTTGTCGGTCCTGTATAACGAGACATTTCTAAATTCTCCTATTTGTAATAAATTATACGCGGCGGCGTTTTGGTGCGCGGCAACCGTTGTGCGGAACGGGGGTGACGTCTTCGATGGACGTTACGATGAACCCGAGCGCTTGGAGGGAGCGTATTGCGGAGTCGCGGCCCATTCCGGGGCCCTTTACGCTGACAGCCACTTCCTTCATGCCATGGCTCATTGCGACTTTGCCGGCGTCCTGGGTGACGACCTGCGCCGCATAAGCAGTGCTCTTACGGGAACCGCGGAAGCTCATTTTGCCTGCGCTCGACCAGCTAATGACATTGCCGGCGGGATCGGTGAAAGAGACTTTCGTGTTGTTGAAAGTTGCGTTGATGTGGCAGACGCCGGAATAGACGTTTTTGCTGCCCTTAGCCTTGCGAACTTTAATTTCTCCGACATCTTCGGAAAGGAGGTCGGAGGCGGTTGGCTGAGAAGGCTTTGCTTCGACAGCGGCTTCCGGCTGGGCGGCGGCTTTGTTTTCTACGGCTTCCGCCGCTTCTTGTTTCTTTTGTTCTTCGCTCATTTAAATGTCCTTACTTCTTGGTTACGACACCTACGGTTTTGCGCGCGCCCTTGCGTGTGCGGGCATTCGTGCTGGTTCTCTGTCCGCGCACGGGCAATCCCTTTGCATGGCGCAAGCCGCGGTAAGATTTTATTGCGGCGAGGCGCTTCAGATTGCTTACCACTTCGCGGCGAAGATCGCCCTCCACCTTAAACTGGTGCTTGGCGATTGCATTCATAATCTTGTTGATATGCTCCTCCGTAAGTTCGTTGGCGCGCATGGATTCGGGAATTGAGCATTCTTCGCAGATGAGCTTAGAGCGCGTCGGACCGATACCATATATGTATCTGAGCGCGTATTCTACGCGCTTGTTGTTGGGAATATCTACTCCGAGTAATCTTGGCATATTTTTTCCGTTGTTTAAAAAGACGTTAAATAATGAATATTTTTTTTTATTTGAAAAGTTTTTTTTGTCGGTTTTTCAAAAAATAACAATTCTCCCCGAAAAGCAATCAAGCCCGCGGCGGCGGAAGCTATTCCGAAGCCGGTAGGGTCAGGATCTCGGGATCCGATTCCGTAACGAGCACCGTATGTTCAATATGGCAGCTCGGTTTTCCATCGGCTGTGTAAACCGTCCAGCCGTCGTCTCCGACAAATATTTCGGGATTGCCCATGGTTATCATGGGTTCTATCGCAAGAGTCATGCCTGGCCGCAAGAGCGGTCCAGTACCCGCGCGTCCGTAATTCGGAACTTCGGGTTCTTCGTGCATGTTTCTGCCGACTCCGTGCCCCGTGAACTCTCTCACGACGCCAAAGCCGAGCGATTCAACGTATTTTTGTATCGCCGCAGATATGTCGCCCACGCGGTTTCCGGGGCGCGCCTTATCAATTCCCAGTCTCAGAGATTCGGCGGTCGCCTCAACGAGCTTCCGCACCTCGGGGGTAGGTTCCCCTATATAAACAGTGCGGGTGTTGTCGCCGACGAACCCCTGGTAAATCGTCGCGCAGTCTATGCTTACTATGTCCGAGTCTTTCAGAATCACGTCTTTCGAGGCGATTCCGTGAATGACCTGGTCGTTTACGGATATGCAAACATGACATGGATATTTTAGAGATCCGCATTTGTATTTATACGCAGCGCTGCGGCAATGGTATTGATCCATCAGCCGTTTTGCGGCTTCGTTTAAGTCCCAAGTGGATACTCCCGCGACGGCAAGCTTCGATATTTTATCGAGAACCGTCGCCGCTATCTCGCAAGACTTGCGCATAACCCGCAAGTCTCTTTCGGATTTAATAGGTATCATAGCGCGATGACTTTTTGCCGGATTATTTTAAAGAACAAATTTGCAACTGGCTCCCCAAGCCCTTTCGGACTTAGGCCCATTTGCGAATGACCCATGCCGCAAGCCCGATGAAAAATATTATCAACAGGGGCGTCCATAGGGCCCAAAGGTTTTTGATTTCGCTCGTGTCGAGGATTTGGCGAGTCTGGCCGACGCTGCGGCCGCGAATGCGCCCCTTTTTGAGGAAACCGTCATAGTGGCGTTGTAATAGATAAGTCTCGACCTGTCTCATTGTATCGAGAGACACGCCGACGGCGATGAGCGCACCTGTGCCGCCGAAGAAATTTGCAATTTTCGGGGGAATACCGAGGTACGACATCAAAAGATTGGGGATTACCGCGATGATTACGAGGAATAGCGCGCCCGCAAAAGTCAGGCGGGTCATTACGTAGTCGAGGAAGCGCGCGGTGGGCTCGCCAGGGCGGACGCCCGGGATATATCCGCCGTTGCGTTTGAGTTCGTCGGATATTTGGAGGGGCTTAAACATTATGGAAACCCAGAAATAGCTAAACGCGAAAATCAGCGAGCCATAAATTACATTGTACCAACCTATGCTAAACTGCCCGAAAATTTGTTGTGGGAAAAGCAGAAGAGCAGAAGCGAAGATGATTGGCATAACGCCCGCATAGTTGACTTTAAGCGGCAGATAAGAGCTTTGCCCGCCCATAATTTTTCTGCCGACAACCCTCTTTGCATACTGGACTGGGACTTTTCTGACAGCCTGCAAAATCATAATGATGCTCGCCGTAACGATGCAGAGGAATGCGAGCATCAATACGGCCTGCGGAACGCCCATCGAGGCGCTTTCGGCGCCGACCGCGCGATTGAATACAAGCTGGTACGCTTGGGCGACAGCCCCCGGCAGCGATTCTATAATACCGACGGTAATGATTATTGAGACGCCGTTTCCGATACCGCGCTGGGTAATCTGCTCTCCAAGCCAAGTTAGAATCATACAACCGGTTGTTAGCAATATTACGCTGACAATGAAAAATACCGGTATATTTCCGGCAATTATGATATTGCCGAATTGCCCTTTGTCAAAGCCCTGGAACATAGTCTCCGGGCTGTAAACGAGGGCGTATGTTATCATCGTGCCCTGAATTAGGGCGATTACGATTGTTAGATAGCGGGTGTATTGGGCGATTTTCTGCCTTCCCGAGTCACCTTCCTGCATTAGTCTGGCAAGGCTCGGCATTACAGCGCCCATAAGTTGTAGGATAATCGAGGCGCTGATGTAAGGCATTATACCAAGCGCGAATACCGCGCCGTTAACCATAGCGCCGCCAGTGAACATGTTGTACAGCCCCGCCAAGCCGCCGCCGTCCGACGAGGACGACGCATAGTAGGCTTGGAGCGGTGCCGGGTCGATTCCCGGGAGGGGAATGCATGCTCCCACTCGAGCGATAAAAATTAGTCCGAGCGTCAAAATTATTCTTTGACGCAGTTCCGGAATTTTAAAGCAATTTGTGAAAGCGCTAAACATGACTTCCCTGTATTATACCCTTGCGTTTTTAGTCTGCGGATTATTCCGCGGCCGAATTTAGGACTGCCTTGCCACCTGCGGCTTCGATTTTCTCAACGGCGCTCTTAGAGAATTTGTCGGCTTTTACGACAACCTTTTTTGTGAGCTTGCCGTTGCCGAGAATCTTGACGAGCGGATCCGAGGCGCGTACGAGCCCCGCAATTACGAGGGAGTCGCGCGTGATTTCTTCGAGCCCGAGATTTTCGAGAGCGCCTACATTTACGACAGAGTATTCCGTGGTAAATTTATAGTTGTTGAAGCCTCTCTGCGGGAGCTTGCGGTAAAGGGGCATCTGGCCGCCTTCAAAACCGGGCCTGACGTGGCCGCCGGAGCGCGCTTTAGCGCCCTTTTCTCCCCTGCCCGAGGTTTTGCCGTGTCCGCTGCCAACGCCGCAGCCGAGACGTTTGTGGGCGTGCTTTGCGCCCTTGGGATTTGAAAGATTGTGGAGTTTCATAATCAGAACTTATTTGCCCCTGAGGGAATTGATAGTTTCAGCCGTGCGGAGGCGATAGAGGGCGTTGAGAGTCGCATTGACCATAGCCATATCGTTGTTAGAGCCAAGCGATTTGCTGAGGACGTCCTTGATGCCGACCGCTTCAAGCACCGCGCGGACACCGCCGCCAGCGATAACGCCCGTACCGAGGCTTGCGGGACGGAGCATTACAATGCCGCCGTCAAATTCGCCAACCACTTCGTGCGGGATTGTCGTGTCTTTGAGGCTGATTGTCTTCATGCATTTGCGAGCTCTGTCGGACGCTTTCTTGATAGCGTCCGGAACTTCCTTCGCCTTGCCATAGCCGAGACCGATTTTGCCCGCGCCGTCGCCGAGGACGACGAGCGCCGAGAATGTAAAGCGGCGTCCGCCTTTTACGACTTTCGCGCAACGGTTGATGTGCACGACTTTTTCGATAAGCTCCGGTCCGGCGTCTTTTTCTGCTTCGGATTTTCTATTTTTAAATTCTCTGCTCATTATTTAAACGTGTTAGAAGTTTATGCCCGCGGCGCGGACAGCGTCGGCAAAGCTCTTTACGCAGCCGTGATAAGTGCGCGAGCCTCTGTCGAATACTACTGCGGAAACGCCTGCCGCCTTGAGTTTGTCTCCGAATTTCGCACCGAGCGTCTGCGCTCCCGCGACATTGGGGAGAATTTTCTCGCCGTTGAGTTCCTTTGAAGTCGTGCAAAGGGCGACGACGGTCTTTCCGACAGTGTCGTCTATGCACTGGGCATATATATGCTTGTTCGAGAAGCATACGGAGAGCCTGGGGCGCTCCGGAGTGCCGGAGACCTTGTTGCGGACGCGCCAGCGGCGTTTTTGTGCAAGTTGTTTTTTCTTCAAAACTTTCATATCTATAACCTTTCAGAGCCGCGCAACTACGCGGTTTTCTTGCCCTCCTTGCGGCGGACGTATTCTCCGTGGATTCTGACGCCTTTGCCCTTGTAGGGTTCAACGGGATAGAAGCGCTTTATGTTTGCCGAAACTTGGCCCACGAGCTGTTTGTCAGCTCCCGAAACGGTTAAGAGCGGGTTTTTGTCGTTAGTTTCGCCGATGACAATGGTTATGCCGTCCGGAACTTCGAGAATGCACGGATGCGCATATCCGAGCGCGAGAGTCAGCGTCTTGCCTTTGAGGTCGGCCTTAAAGCCGACGCCCTTGATTTCGAGAACCTTAGAGAAGCCCTCGGCGGCGCCTTTTACCATTCCCGCGATAATGCTTCTTGCCGTGCCGAACATTGCGTCTGAGAAACGCGAGTCGGTAGCCGGGCTGACGCGGATTTCATCGCCTTCAAGTACTATTTTTATGGCGTTTTTGTCAAAAGAGTGGGCGACTTTGCCCTTGGGTCCTTCGACGCTGACATTGTTGTCGGCGACGGACGCCTTAACGCCTGATGGAATTTTAACAGGGAGTTTACCTATTCTGCTCATGACGCCTCCTTACCAGACTTTGCAGATTATTTCGCCGCCGACTTTCTTAGCGCGGCATTCAGAATCTTTGAGAATGCCCTTGGAAGTCGTGAGGATTGAAATGCCCATGCCGTTGAGAACTCTGGGGATTTCGCGATATTGGAAATAAGTGCGGCAGCCGGGAGTGCTGACGCGGCTGATGTTTGTCAAAGCGGGGACGCCGCCGACATATTTCAAAACGATGTTGATGGATTTCTCCGCCTTTTCGCCTGTCACTTCATAGGATGCGATGTAGCCTTCGTCCTTCAAAATCGAGGCAATGCCTTCGCGCAATTTGGAGTACTGGGCCTTGCAGGATTCTTTTCCGGCCTTGCTGGCGTTGCGGATAATGGTGAGAAAGTCTCCGATGCTATCGTGAGTAGCCATAATAATGTTCCTTTCGCCTTACCAGGAGGATTTGGTGACACCGGGAAGCTTGCCGTCGAGGGCGAGTTCGCGGAAGGTGATGCGTGATAAACCGAATTTGCGGATGAAACCGCGCGGGCGGCCTGTTATAGAGCAGCGGTTGCGGATGCGGATTTTGGACGCGTTGCGCGGAATGCTGCAAAGTTTGCGCTGTGCGGCAAAGAATTCTTCGTCGGATACGCTGGGATCGGCGAGCACTTTTTTGAGTTCCGCCTTTTTGGCTGCGTATTTCTCAACTAATTTTTGACGCTTTAAATTGCGTTGTATCGATGATTTTTTAGCCATGGTAATTTATTTTTTCGTGTTGGCGGTCGTCGTCGGTTTGCGGAAGGGCATGCCGAGGAGTTTGAGCAGTTCCCTGCCCGAGTTGTCGTCGGAAGCGGTCGTCACGATGGTGATGTCCATGCCGATGTTCTTGCGGCCCGGATCGACTGTCACTTCGGGGAAAATCGTGTGGTCTGCAATGCCGTAGTTGTAGTTGCCTGCGCCGTCCAATTTAGTCGGCACGCCGCGGAAGTCGCGGATTGAGGGGAGAACCACGGATATAAATTTGTAGAGGAAGTCCCACATATTGGCGCCGCGGAGGGTGACCTTCACGCCGTTGGGCTGGCCTTCGCGAAGTTTAAAATTCGCGATGCTCTTGCTGGCCTTCGTGACGACGGGCTGCTGCCCCGTAATCTTGGCGACCTCCTTGACTACTTCCTGAACCCATTCCTTCGGCATTTCACTGCGTATGCCGGAGCTTACGACGATTTTTTCGAGGTTGGGCACCAGATGGGGATTGTCGATTCCGAGATTCTTTTTGAGTTCGGGAACGACCTTTTCCTGATATATTTTTTTAAGTGCTGGAATGCTCATTGTTGTTATTTATTTAGTCTCCGCTTACGCCTTTGACTTTTTGGAGTCGTAGCGCCCGGCCGACATTACGTTTGAAATGTGGATAGATGCCTCGCGTTCGACGATGGCTCCGTCGGGATTTTTCTGGCTCTTGCGCTCATGGAACTTGCGGATATTTACGCCTTCCACAATGACACGCCCCTTGGACGGCATAACCGCCAGGACCTTGCCGCGCTTTCCTTTGGCCGAACCGGAAATTACGACCACCTCTTCGCCTTTTTTGACTGACTGCTTCATATTAGAGTACCTCCGGTGCGAGGGAAATGATTTTCATGAAATTTTTGGAGCGCAATTCGCGGGCGACAGGGCCGAAAATGCGCGTGCCCTTCGGGTTGCCCGAGCCGTCGAGAATTACGACCGCGTTGGAGTCGAAGCGCAGATACGAGCCGTCGCTGCGGCGTATCGGAGCCTTTGTCCTGACGACAACCGCTTTCGCTACCGTGCCCTTTTTGACGGCGGCGTCGGGAGTCGAAGACTTTACCGCGACAACGATTACATCGCCGACATGAGCGATTCTCGTGCGCTGGCCGAGGCGGCGTATCATGGAAACTTCTTTTGCGCCGGTGTTGTCGGCGACTACAAGCTTTGTTTGCATCTGTATCATGATCGTGACCTCCTTATTCAGCGTTTACTACGGGAGCCTTTTCGACGATGCGGATAACGCGGAATCTCTTGAGCTTGCTGAGGGGGCGCGTTTCCATGACCTCTACTTTGTCTCCGAGGGCGCATTCGCCTTTTTCGTCGTGGCAATGAATTACCGTCTTGCGGCGGATTTCTTTGCCGTAAAGGGGATGCGGAACCTTGTAGAAATATGTGAGTTTTATGCTCTTTTCACCCGAGAGCGACGTTACGACGCCCACGATGGTTTTGCGTGACTGTCTTGATTTTTCGGACATTTTTTAGCCTTTACTTCTGTGTCTTGACGGTTTCAAAACGGGCGATGTCGCGGCGGAGCTGCCTTATGCGCGCTGTGTTTTCGACCTGTCCCGTGCCTTTGCGTATGTTGAGATTCAACAGTTCGTCGCGCATGTCGCGGAGTTTTTTCGCCTGTTCTTCGGGGGAAAGTTCTCTGATTTCTTTGGCTTTCATCTGTGTCAAATCTCCTTATAGAATTTCGACGCCTTCGCGTACGATAAACTTGCATTTGAAGGGAAGCTTTCCGTCGGCGAGCCTCATGGCTTCGCGGGCCATAGAAGCGGGAACGCCGGAGGCTTCGAATAGTATTGTGCCGGGCTTGATGACCGCGCACCAGAATTCTACTGCGCCTTTACCCTTACCCATGCGGGTTTCAGCGGGCTTCTTAGTGACGCTCTTCTGGGGGAATACGCGCATCCATACCTTGCCGCGGCGCTTGAAGTGCCTGTTGATTGCGACGCGCGCCGCTTCGAGCTGCGCGGACGAGCATTTGCCGCGTTCGGTCGCCTGGATTGCGAAATCGCCGAAAGCGATGGTGTCGCCGCCCTTGGCCATGCCGCGGTTGCGGCCCTTGTGAACCTTGCGGTACTTTGTTTTTGCTGGAAGAATATTAGCCATGGTGTGATTTCGCTAAGATTAGATGTTGTCCTCCGATTTGAGGCAGAGCCAGCATTTTACGCCGATTTTGCCGTAAACGGTATTTGCTTCGGTGAAGCCGTAGTCGATGTTTTCGCGGAGGGTGTGCAAGGGTATGCGACCCTTTCTCTGCCATTCGGTGCGCGCGATTTCAGCGCCGCCGAGACGTCCGGAAACTTGTAGTTTCACGCCGTCGGCGCCTGCGGACATGCAGCTGGAAATGGCCTTTTTAATTGCGCGGCGGAACGACACGCGGCGTTCAAGCTGCAAAGCCACGCTCTCTGCCACGAGATACGCCACGAGGTCGGGCTTCTTGATTTCTTGAATGTCAACGAGCACGTCTTTGCCGAGGAATTTTGCCAAATCGGCTTTGAGCGTTTCGAGAGCGGATCCCTTCTGTCCGATTACCACGCCGGGGCGGGCTGTATAGATTTTAACGCGTATGCGCTGTCCGGCGCGTTCGATAAATATGCGCGGGACGCTTGCAGCCTTCAGCTTTTTGTTGAGGAATTCGCGTATGCGGTAGTCTTCGTTGACGGCTTCGGCGTAGTCGCCCTTGCCTGCGAACCAGCGCGATTCCCAATCGCGGCGAACCGCGAGACGAAAACCTTTAGGATTTACTTTCTGACCCATATTGTTGCCTATTTTAAATTATTTTTCGTCGCTGAGGATAATCAAGATATGGCTTGTTCTCTTCCTGATGGGGTGCGCGGAGCCGCGCGCCACAGGGCGGAAACGCCTGAATGCAACGCCTTGGTTGACAATCGCACTCTTGATTTTCAAGTTGGCGGCCGCAAGGCCGTTGTTGTTTTCGGCATTCGCAATCGCGCTTGCGAGGGTCTTGGCGACCAAACGCGCGCTTTTGCGGGGCACGAGCTTCAATATTTCCAAAGCTTCGGCGGCATTCAGCCCCTGAACTTCCCGTGCTATTTCGCGCACTTTTTTATCGGACATGCGCGCAAACTTTGTTAAAGACTTAACTTCCATAATTGTTTCCTATTGTAAATCGGGTTGTCTTTTAATGTAAACTTTGTCTCCGGACAAGACCGCCTCGTCTGAAAGGACTTTGGCCACCGAAGCGTCTCTTTTCGCTTCGACCACCACGGCTTGGGTTATAAATGCGTCGCTTCTGTAAACGTAGCAGACGGAACCTATCGCCAAACCGCTCATGGAGCCCGTATTTATTTTTATCAGAACGGCGTCGCCTTCGGTCTTAATTTCGCGGACTGTCGAAGGAATATTCGAGTACCCAGCGAGCGACCAGTCGGGACCTGCGGCCGAAGCAGTTTGCAGCGCGGCGAAAACTGCCGCCAAAACAAAAATGCCTCTGCCGAAGAACGCCATATTACATCGTAGCCTTCTTTGTGTGCGGTTGATGTCCCTTAAAGAGGCGTGTGGGCGAGAATTCGCCGAGCTTGTGGCCGACCATGTTTTCGGTGACATAGACAGCTACAAATTTCCTGCCATTGTGGACGTTGAAGTTCAAGCCGATGAAGTCGGGAGTGATTACCGAACGCCTCGACCAAGTCTGGATTGGCTTGCGGGAGTTCGTCTTCTGCGCTTCGTCGATTTTATCTTGGAGACTCGGATCTACAAACGGACCTTTTTTAATTGAACGTGACATTTATCTGCTCCTTCGAATTACTTCTTAAATTTTTTGCCGTTGCGGCGTATGAGAATCATCGAGTTGGACGGCTTGCTCTTGATGCGCGTCGGGTAGCCCTTCGCGAGCTGACCCCAAGGCGAAACAGGATGTCCGCCGCCGGAAGTGCGGCCTTCGCCACCGCCCATCGGGTGGTCGACAGGGTTCATCACTACACCTCTTACTCTCGGGCGTTTGCCCATCCAGCGGTTGCGGCCGGCTTTACCGAGGCTCTGGTTGCGGTGTTCGGTGTTGCTTACAACCCCTATTACCGCGCGGCAGTTCGCGTTGATTATGCGGACTTCTCCGCTGGGCATTTTGACTGTCGCAAGCTCTCCTTCAACGCCGACGAGCTGTGCGCCTACGCCCGCGCCGCGAGCTATTTGCGCGCCCTTGCCGGGCTGCATTTCCACGGAGTGGATTCTCATCGCCGGGGGGATTAGTTTAAGCGGCAGGCAAAGTCCGACCGGAAATTCGCTCTGGCGCTTGCCGGTTGTGAGGATTGAGTCGCCTTTTTTGAGTCCGTCGGGGGCGATTATGTAGCGCTTTTCGCCGTTCTCGTATTGAACGAGAGCAATGTACGCCGTGCGGTACGGGTCGTACTCAATCGCCATAACAGTCGCGGGGACGTCGATTATGTCGCGCTTAAAGTCGATTATGCGGTAAAGGCGCTTGTGCCCGCCGCCGCGGCGGCGCGAAGTGACGCGGCCGTAGCAGTTGCGCCCTTTTGCGCGGTGCTTGCTTTCGGTCAGCGCGCGTTCGGGACGCTTGTTATCGACTTCATTGCGGCTGAGTTCGAGAAATCTCTGCGCCGGAGTCAAAGGTCTTCTTTTTATAATAGCCATTTTAGGATTCTCCCTGCTTACGCGATCTGAATGGTGTCGCCCTTTTTGAGGGTGACAATCGCCTTTTTCATTTTGCCCTTTACGCCGGGGTTGTTCCTGCTCATGCGGGAAACCTTTACCTTGCCCTTGACGTTCATGGTGTTTACGCTTTCGACCTTGACGTTGAAAGTTTTTTCAACGGCCTTTCCTATCGCAACCGCGCTTGCGGATTCGGCGACGACGAAAGTGTATTTATTGCCGACTTGCAGGTTCGCGGCCTTTTCGGTGACGCGGAAGCCTTTTAGAATATTTTCCGAGTTAATCATTTTTTACGCCTCCTTGTTTGCGCGGGCGAGAACGGTGTCAAGCCCCTTGCGGGATACGATTATGTTGTCGAACTGCACGAGTTCCATCGCGCTGAGCGAGGCCGTTTCGCAGAAGTTGACGCGGGCGATGTTGCGGCTGGCAAGTACAAACTTGTCGGCAAACACATCGTCAATCAGCAGCAATTTGCCTTTCGGCTGAATTTTGGAAAGGATTGCGTTGACCGCCTTAGTCTTTGATTCGGGAGCGTCGAATTCTTCGATTACAGAAATTCCGTTTTCGACACATTTGTCGAAGAGTGCTCTTTTGAATGCGAGCAGCTTCACCTTGCGGTTGATTTTTTTCGACCAATCTCGCGGCTTGGGACCGAACACGACGGCGCCGCCGCGATGTATCGGGCTTTTCATTGTACCGTGACGGGAGCGACCGCCGCCCTTTTGCTTGAAAGGCTTGCGGCAAGTTCCGCTAACGTGGCCGTAGTCGAGCGTGGAAGCGTTGCCCTGGCGCGCGTTCGCCTGATACGCTACGAGCGTTTCTTTTAGCGCGAAGAGCCCTTTGTCACCTTCAAACTGCGGAATATTTTCAAATTCCTGTTCTGTAAAATTCGAACCGTCTTTTGTATAAACTTTGAGTTTCATGTGCGCGGCTCCTTATGCTTTCTTGGCTTTCTTAGCGGGACGGACGATTACGATATCGCCTTTTGCGCCGGGAATGCTGCCCTTGATTAAAAGAATATTTTTGTCTTCGAGAATCTTGACAATCGGGTGGTTTTGGGTCGTGCGGCGAACCTGACCCATGTGGCCAGGCATCTTGCGGCCCTTGTAAACATGGCCGGGAGTCTGGCGGCAGCCGACGGAACCTGGACGGCGGTGCATCATGTGGCCGTGCGTCTGGGGCTGTCCGTCGAAGTTGTAGCGCTTCATTACGCCCTGGAAGCCGCGGCCCTTGGTCGTGCCAATGATATCGACCATCTGGCCTTCCGAGAATTTCGCAACGGTGATTACATCGCCGAGCTTAAATTCGGAAGCGTTTTCAACGCGAAATTCTGCAAGCTTGCGGAGGGGTTCGGCACCCGCTTTCTTGAGGTGCCCGAGCTCGGGTTTGGACATGCGCTGTGTCTTTTGCGCTCCGAAGCCGATCTGTACGGCTTCGTAGCCGTCGCTCTGGGCTGTTTTTATCTGCGTGACCGGGCATGGACCTGCCTCTATCACAGTCACGGGGACGAGAGTGTTTGCTCCGTCGTACACCTGGGTCATGCCCAGTTTTTTACCTATTATGATTTGGCTCATTTTGCTAAGCGGCAGGCGGAATCAATTCCGTTGGAGGCTGCTGTTCGCCGTCGAGTTGAACTTCAGACAACAGAGCGACCCATACCTGCTTTAGTTGTTTATGTTGATTAAAAAATTTGTAAAGAGTTTCGATAATGCCCTATCGGGACATCGAGTCAATATAAATTTTTGATATTTTTGAAAAAAAGACAAATTTCGCGCAAACTTTTTGGTTCTCTCCGGTTGAGCCGCTTTTTGCGGTCGGCGATGCTTCAAAAAATTTGCGCCCTAAAATTTGCTTATGTCACTGCGGCGGCGGCTGTTGCCACTCCCGCGGTCGGATTTTTCACGGTTTTTTTATTTCCCGCCGCGCAATCCGCTGCGCTTTCTTAAAAATTCCTGCTTCTAAAATAAGTTCCGAGTGAAAAATTTCTTTTTAATTTTAAACTCTTTTTTTATTTTGCAAGAATAAAGAATTTTCGGAGAGGGAGTTTTCTCCCCACCCCGAAAAATCAGACACTACACGTTAATCGTGATATCGACGCCCGAAGGCAGATTGAGCTTTTTGAGCTCGTCCACCGTATTGACGGTGGGATCGACTATATCAATCAGACGCTTGTGCGTGCGCAGTTCAAATTGTTCCATGCTCTTTTTGTTAACATGCACGGAACGATTTACTGAGTATTTCTCAATTTTCGTCGGGAGCGGAACGGGCCCGGAAACGCGCGCGCCTGTGCGCTTCGCTGTTTCGACGATGTCGTTCGCGCTTTGGTCTATTGTGCGAAAATCGTAGCCCTTGAGCTTTATTCTAATTCTCTGAGTAGCCATTTTGCTTTCGTTGTTTAAATGTTACGATCTTGCAACCTTGCGGGCTGCGCCTTCCTGTACCTGTTTGAGGACGTTGTTGGGAACCTGCTCGAAGTGGCTCGGCTCCATCGAATACGACGCGCGGCCGCTCGAGAGCGAGCGTATGTCCGTCGCATACCCGAACATCGTTTCCAGCGGTATGAACGCCTTGATGTGGCAAAGGTTGCCCTTCGTCTCCATGCCTTGGATTTGTCCGCGGCGGCGGTTGATGTCGCCCATGATGTCGCCCTGATATTCGTCGGGGGTCGTCACTTCGACCTTCATTATCGGCTCCAAGAGTATCGGACCCGCATTTTTCATCGCATCCTTGAACGCAAATATGCCGGCCATCTTAAACGCCATTTCAGAAGAGTCAACTTCGTGGAATGAACCAAATACGAGCGTCACTTTTACGTCGACTACGGGATAGCCCGCGACAACGCCGTTGAGCATAGCTTCTTTTATTCCGTCTTCCGTCGGCTTTATGTATTCCTTGGGGATTACGCCGCCAACAATTGCGTTGACAAATTCGTAGTGCTTGCCCTTTTCGAGAGGCTCGATGTCAATTTCGGCGTGCCCGTACTGACCGCGGCCGCCGGACTGGCGGACGAACTTTCCAACGCCGTGCGCCTTCTTGGTGATAGTTTCGCGGTAGGCGATCTGCGGCTTGCCGGAATCGGCCTCAACCTTGAACTCGCGGAAGAGTCGGTCGCGGATAATTTCGAGGTGGAGTTCGCCCATGCCGGAAATGAGGGTCTGCCCCGTTTCGGAGTCGCTCTTAACGACGAATGTCGGGTCCTCCTCAGCCAGGCGCTGCAGCGCAATGGAGAGTTTTTCCTGGTCGGCTTTACTCTTGGGCTCGATGCTCATCGAGATAACCGTATCGGGGAATGTCGGGGGCTCGAGGCGAACTTCGTGGTCGCGGTCGCACAGAGTGTCGCCCGTCACGATGTCCTTGGCGCCGATTATGGCGCATATCGAGCCGCTGTACGCTTCTTCAATATCGTCGCGCTTGTCAGCCTTGATGATAAGCAGGCGGGAAATGCGCTCGGATTTGCGGGAGCGCGGATTGTACACAGTCATGCCCTTTTTGAGGCAGCCGGTGTATACGCGGACGAATATGAGTTTTCCTACAAACGGGTCGCTCCAAAGTTTGAAAGCCAAAGCTGTCGGCGGCGCGAAGTCGTCGGGGACTATTTCCAAAGACGGAGTGTCTTCGTCGCCTTCCGCGAAGGCCTTAATCGGGGGAACGTCGAGCGGAGAAGGCAGGTAGTCTACAACCGCATTCATCAGCATCTGTACGCCCTTGTTCTTGAAAGCCGAGCCGGGAATTACCGCGACAAATTTGCGCGAAAGAGTCGCCTTGCGGATTGCGCGCCTGAGTTCATCGGGCTCAAAATTGGTTTCGCCTTCGAGGAAGCGCTCCATTATATCGTCGTCGAAATCCGCAACGCCTTCAATGAGGCTCGCCCTGTACTGTTCGGCCTTCTCTTTATATTCGGCGGGAATTTCAACAGTGTCGAATTTTATACCCTGTGGGTCGTTTTCGTCATAGACGAAAGCTTTCATCGTGACGAGGTCTATAAGACCCTTCAATTTGTCCTCTGAACCGATAGGCAGATATATCGGGTGGGGATTTCCATTGAGCTTTGTCTTGATGTCTTCAACGGCTCCGTAGAAGTCGGCGCCCGTTCTGTCCATCTTATTGATGAACGCAATGCGCGGAACGCTGTATTTGTTCATCTGGCGCCAGACGGTTTCCGACTGGGGCTGTACGCCCGCAACCGCGCAGAATACGGCGATTGCACCGTCGAGAACGCGGAGAGAACGCTCCACTTCTGCAGTAAAGTCAACGTGTCCGGGGGTGTCGATAAGGTTTATTTGGTGTTCAATGCCCTTGTACGGACCTTCTTTCGTCGTCCAGTTGCAGCTGATTGCGGAAGACGTGATGGTAATGCCGCGTTCGCGTTCCTGTTCCATCCAGTCGGTGACAGCCGTGCCTTCGTGAACTTCGCCTATTTTGTGGACTACGCCGCTGTAAAACAGGATTCGCTCGGAGCAGGTTGTTTTGCCGGCGTCGATGTGCGCCGATATACCGATGTTTCTCGTGTATTCGAGCGGCTTCGGCCTATTGGGGGAATTTTTTGGAGATAAAGTTGCCATTTATAAAAATCCGTTAGCGGTTATCACCAGCGAAGGTGCGCAAACGCCCTGTTGGACTGCGCCATCTTGTGAACGTCTTCGCGTTTTTTTACCACTGTGCCAGTGTTGTTGTAGGCGTCTACGAGTTCCGATGCGAGAGCTTCCGACATTGCAACACCCTTGCGGTTGTTAGCGGCGTCGATGAGCCAGCGGAATGCGAGCGTCTGCTGACGGTCAAAGGAAACTTCGACGGGAACTTGGTAGGTTGCACCACCAACTCTGCGCGATTTTACCTCGAGCTTGGGGCGGATATTTTCGAGAGCACCCAAGAGGAGGTCGATGGGATCGCCCTTTTCGAGTTTTTCGCTGACGCGTTCAATAGCGCCGTAAACTATGCGTTCGGCAACGGTCTTTTTACCGTTTTTCATCACCATATTTATGAGGTGGCTAACGAGCGGGCTCTTATAGCGGGAATCCGGAACGCGTTCTCTTTTTTCAGCTCTGTGTCTGCGTGACATATTTCTGCCTTGAATTTAAATGTTTATTTCTTTGCCGCCTTAGGACGTTTTACGCCATACTTGGAGCGGCTGCGGCGGCGTTTTTCAACACCCATGCAGTCGAGCGCGCCGCGGACGATGTGGTAGCGGACGCCGGGGAGGTCCTTTACGCGGCCACCGCGCACGAGGACAACGCTGTGCTCTTGGAGGGAGTGACCTTCGTCGGGAATGTAGGCGATTACTTCGTATCCGGAAGTAAGGCGCACTTTCGCGACCTTGCGGATAGCGGAATTCGGCTTTTTAGGAGTGCGGGTCATTACCTGCACGCACACACCGCGGCGAAACGGATTCGACTTTAACGCCGGCGCTTTGGTCTTCGATACCACCAATGTGCGCGGCTTGCGAACTAACTGGTTAATTGTAGGCATATTTTGTGTCTTTTATAAAGAGAAAGATGAATGAAAGTATATATTCATCTGCTCTTGGCAAGTTTTATTTTTTAATTTTTTGGATTATTATTTTTTGTATCCCGAAATTTCCCTTTGCAAACGTCGTTTCATGAATGCGCCGCGCCGCTTTTGCCGGCGCCTCGCGCTTTGTTAAAACGCTCGGTGACCTTCCAGTTTGGGAAGGCGGTTCGCATTCCAAAACAAGGGCAACCTCCGGGAGGGATTCTGGAGCTCGGGCCGCCGCCTCATAGTTTTTTTTCAAAACCACAATTCGGACCGCCGCCGTTTTTTGCCGGGAATTTTTTATAGCGCTCTCGCGCCTGTATTAAAAAATCCGCCGGCTGCTCCGAAAGAAAGAAGTCGGTTAAGACTCCTGGATTGTGGGCTCGCCGCTTTCAACCGCCGCCGAGTCCTCAGCCAATGACGGGAACGTCTCCCCTTCGGCGATTACCTTCAACTTGCGGTACGCCGCAAGCCCGGTCCCGGCGGGAATCAGATTGCCCATTATGACGTTTTCCTTGAAACCTGTGAGATCGTCGCGCTTGCCGAGCGTCGCCGCTTCGGTCAGGACTCTCGTGGTTTCCTGGAACGAGGCTGCGCTTATGAAACTTTCAGTTTCGAGGCTCGCCTTCGTTATACCAAGCAGAATAGGTTCTCCCGTCGCGGGCTTTCCGCCGGCTTCGGATATCTTTCTGTTGGTTTCCATAAATTCGTATTTGTCGACTTGCTGCCCCCAGAAATAATCGGAGTCTCCGGGCTCTATCACGCGGATTTTGCGCAACATTCTCGACAATATCACTTCTATGTGCTTGTCGTTAATTGTAACACCCTGCGAGCGGTAAACCTTTTGAATTTCCCTCAGGATGTACTCTTGCACGGCGCTCGGCCCCATTATCTCCAATATTTCGCTCGGATCGAATCCGCCGTCGGTGATGGGCTGCCCCTTCTTGACTTCGTCTCCGTCCTGGACAGTTATGCGCTTGTTCGCGGGAATGAGGTGCTCTTCGACTCCCTCGTCGTTTTCGTCCGCGCCTTTGGGGATTATCTTCAAGAGCTTCTTCTTGCGGCGCGTTCCGGCCATTTTCACTATGCCGTCTATGCGCGCCATTTCCGCCGCTTCCTTGGGCCTGCGGGCCTCAAAGAGTTCCGCAACGCGCGGCAGACCGCCGGTGATGTCCTGCGTCTTGGCGGCTGAACGGGGCGTTTTAGCTATCATCGTACCGGGCCTTATGTAGTCGCCATTTGCGACAACCACCTGCGCGCCCGTCGGAATTGCGTAGAGGGATATTACCTCCTTCGTTTTCCTGTCGAGCAACGCGACTGTCGGGTTGAGGTCTTCTTTATGGTCGGAAATTGTTATTGTGCTGCGGCCGGTGGACGGGTCAAATTCGCTGCGGAATGTCAAGCCGTCTATCATGTCGATAAATTTCACAACGCCTTCGCGGTCGGAAAGAATCGGAATGTTGTGCGGGTCCCAGCGCGCGAGCTGCGTGCCCTTCTTGATTTTCTCGCCGTCGGCTGCCGTTATCCAAGAGCCCGCCACTATTGCGTAGTCTTCAAGCTCCTTGCCGTCGTCGTCGAGGATTAAGATGTGGCCAGTCTTATTGAGCACTACATAACCCTTGATTTCCTTGCCGCTCGTCGGGTCGAGATGCGAAAGCTCGACTGTGCGAAGGTCGCGGTACGCGACAACGCCGTCGTTGCGGACTGTTATTTCAGGCGCTTTTACGGATTGGGCAACACCGCCGATGTGGAAGGTTCTCATCGTAAGCTGAGTGCCGGGCTCGCCAATGGACTGCGCCGCAATAATGCCGACAGCCGTTCCGCGCTCGACGAGCTTTTGTGTCGAGGGGTCTATGCCGTACGCCTTTGCGGGAATCGAGTTGCGCTTCAAGTGCGTGAGCGGGCTCATTACCTTTACGCGCTCTATTCCAAGCGCATCAACTTTCTTTGCCATAGCCTCGGTAATAAGCTCGCCGCTATGGATTATGATTTCGCTCGGGTTTGTCGGATTGGGGACGTCGTCGCTCGAGCAGCGGCCAACTATGCGGTCAAAGAGAGACACTATTTCGTCGTCGCCGTCGTATATGGCCTCTTTCCAGATGCCGTTTGTGTTGTGGTCGTCCTCTTCGGTGATGATTACGTCCATCGCAACGTCGCACAGCTTTCTGGTCATGTAGCCGGCGTCGGCCGTTTTAAGGGCGGTGTCGGCGAGCCCCTTGCGGGCGCCGTGCGTGGAAATGAAATATTCGTGCACGCTCAATCCTTCGCGGAAGGACGACAAAATCGGGCGTTCGATAATTTCGCCGTTGGGCTTAGCCATCAAACCGCGGGCTCCGCAGAGCTGGCGAACCTGCGCCTTGTTGCCGCGCGCCCCGGAATCCATGAGGAAGTAAACGGGGTTGATGTGCTGCCTGCCGCAGGTCTTTACCGGAACTTGCGCGAGCTTTTCAAACGCCTTCTTTGCGATTGCGTCGGTCGCTACGTTCCATATGTCGATGACTTTATTAGAGCGCTCGCCCTTTGTAATAGTACCGCGGTGGTATTCGGTTTCGACCTCCTTGATTTTTGCGCGAGCCTGGGCTATGATGCCCGCTTTTTCGGCGGGAATGTCCATGTCGCCAATACCGATTGATATGCCCGCGAGAGTCGCCGTGCGGAAGCCGAGAGCCTTGAGGCGGTCGAGAACAGGAGCGCTCTCGGAACGGCCGCAGATCTTAAACGTGTTCAAGATGAGGTCGCCCAGCTTGCCCTTGGGAACCGTGAAATTGACGAATCCCATCTTTTCGGGCCATATTGTGTTGAATATAACGCGGCCGACAGTCGTGCGGATTATCTTTTTGGTCGGATCGCCGTAAATAGTCTGCTTGCCATAGTCGGGGTTGACATAGTCAATCCAGTCGTGCCAATGCAGCATACCTTCGTCGTGGGCGCCCTGCACTTCGCGGAGAGTCGCGAGGAGGGGAACTCTTTCACCCTTGCCCTTTTTGAGGCTCGGTTCATAGGTGAGGTAATAGCAGCCCAAAACGATGTCCTGCGAAGGCGTCAAAATCGGCTTGCCTGACGAGGGCGAGAATATGTTGTTGCTCGCAAGCATCAACAGCTTGGCTTCCATTATCGCCTCCAAGGAGAGCGGAACGTGGACTGCCATCTGGTCGCCGTCAAAGTCCGCATTGTACGCCGCGCAAACTAGCGGGTGCAGGCGGATTGCGTCTCCCTCGATAAGCACCGGCTCAAAAGCCTGAATCGAAAGCCTGTGGAGGGTCGGAGCGCGGTTTAGCATTACCGGGTGGCCGCGGGTCACCTCTTCGAGAATATCCCAGACTTCGGGGGATTTCTTCTCAATCATTTTGCGCGCGCTGCGAACGGTGTGGACAAACCCAAGCTCTTTGAGGCGGCGGATAATGAAGGGCTCAAACAATGTGAGCGCCATCTTTTTCGGCAGCCCGCACTGGTGCAATTTGAGGTCCGGGCCGATGACGATAACGGAACGTCCGGAGTAGTCAACGCGCTTGCCGAGAAGATTCTGGCGGAAGCGCCCCTGCTTGCCTTTGAGCATGTCGGAAATGCTTTTGAGGGGGCGGTTGCCCGCGCCGGTGACGGGGCGGCCGTGGCGGCCATTGTCGAACAAAGCGTCGATAGCTTCCTGCAACATGCGCTTTTCGTTGTGGATGATGACGTCGGGCGTCTTCATCTGCATGAGCGAAAGTAGGCGGTTGTTGCGGTTTATAACGCGGCGGTAAAGGTCGTTGAGGTCGGAGGTGGCAAATCTGCCGCCTTCGAGGGGAACGAGCGGGCGCAGGTCCGGCGGAATGACAGGCAGAACTTCCAGAATCATCCATTCGGGGCGCGCGCCGCTTTCAATGAAGCCCTGGACGAGCTTCAAACGCTTGGAAAGCTTTTTCTTAATCTGCTTTGAGCGCGTGGCCTGCATTTGCTCCGTAAGTTCGACTTCGAGCTTTTCGAGGTCGATTTTGCAAAGGAGATCCCTAATCGCCTCGGCGCCCATTTTTGCGACGAACTCGTCGCCAGCGTCTATCGCGCGCTGGTATTCCTCCTCCGTAAGGAATTGCATGTATGTAAAGGAGGTGTTCATCGGGTCGATGACAACGTAGCGCTCGTAGTATATTACGCTTTCGAGGGCCTTTGCAGTCATGTCGAGAATCAAGCCAAGGCGGCTCGGCATGCTTTTTAGGAACCATATGTGCGAAACGGGAACTGCGAGCTCTATATGCCCCATTCTCTCGCGGCGCACGCGGCTTGTTGTGACTTCCACGCCGCAACGGTCGCAGACTTGGTCTTTAAACCTTATGCGCTTGTATTTTCCGCATGCGCATTCGTAGTCGCGTATAGGTCCGAAAATTCTCTGGCAGAAAAGGCCGCCCGGTTCGGGTTTGAAAGTGCGGTAGTTGATAGTCTCGGGATTTTTGACTTCGCCGTGCGACCACGAACGTATAGTGTCGGGCGAGGCGAGCCCTATCGAAACGCAATCGAACCCCGATTCCGAATCAAAACCCAAAATTTCGCGCGCCTGAGCCTGATTTGCCTGATTGGTATTGTTTTCTTCCATACGAAAAAAATTCCTATTTTAAAATTGGCTTTGGAAAGCGCGCGCTATTTGTTTAGCGCGTCGCTGTTCTCGGGTCTGATATTGAGGCACAGACCCTGCATTTCCTTCATCAATACGTTGAAGGACTGCGGAGTTCCGGCCTGCAAGGAGCTGTCGCCCTTTACGAGCTGCTCGTATATCTTGGTTCTGCCCTGTACGTCGTCGGACTTGACTGTCAGCAATTCCTGCAACGTGTAAGCCGCGCCGTACGCTTCGAGAGCCCAAACTTCCATCTCGCCGAAACGCTGGCCGCCGTATTGGGCCTTACCGCCGAGCGGCTGTTGGGTTATGAGGCTGTACGGACCTACCGCGCGGGCGTGAATCTTGTCGGCGACGAGGTGGTTGAGCTTCATCATGTAGATGTAGCCGACAACGATGTCCTGGTCGAAGTATTCGCCAGTGAGCCCGTCTATCAGGCGCACCTTGCCGCTTTCCGGGAGCCCTGAATCTTTTAGGTATTTGCGGATGTCTTTTTCGCTTATGCCGTCGAAGATTGGGGTTGCTACCTTGATTCCAAGTTTTTTGCATGCCCAGCCGAGGTGCGTTTCAAGAACCTGCCCTACGTTCATTCGGGAAGGAACACCCATGGGGTTCAGGCAGATTTCAACGGGAGTGCCGTCAGGCAGATAGGGCATATCTTCCTCAGGAACTATGCGGGCGACAATGCCCTTGTTTCCGTGGCGGCCCGCCATTTTGTCGCCGACCTGAATCTTGCGCTTGGTTGCGATGTAAACTTTTACAGTCTTTATGACATTCTGCTCGGAACCTTCGCCATTTTCGATTGAATCGACCTTGCGGGCCCTCTCCTTTTCAATCTCGTCAAACCTGCGCTGGTAGTTGTCGACAATCTCCATAATTTTTATGCGCACGGGAGACGGGTCGATGTCGATGTTCTTGGAGACGGCGGCGAGGCGGCGCAAGAGTGTTTTTGTGATTTTCCTGTTGGCCTGAATGATTACTTCGCCGGTTTCGGAATTGCGCACGTCGAGCGGGATTTTTTCGCCGAGGAGGACGTTGGAGAGCGCCTCGGTGAGGTCGTCGCGCAATTTGTCGGTTTGGGCGCGGTGCTCTTCGTTTATTTTTCTCGTGCGGCGGCGAATGTCGCTCGTTGAGATTTTTTCGTTGTCGCGGTCGCTCTTAGTGGTCGTTTTCACGTCCATTATTATGCCCTTTACGCCCGACGGGACGACGAGCGACGTATCCTTTACGTCCGCCGCCTTTTCGCCGAATATCGCGCGCAACAGCTTTTCTTCCGGAGCGAGTTCCGTTTCCGACTTTGGTGTGATTTTGCCGACGAGAATGTCGCCCGGCTTGACCTCGGCGCCCACGCGGATTACGCCGTTGCGGTCGAGATTTTTGAGGGCCTCGTCGCCGACATTGGGAATGTCGCGGGTAATTTCTTCGGGCCCGAGCTTTGTGTCGCGGGCTGTGACTTCGTACTCTTCGATATGAATGGACGTAAAGACGTCGTTTTTAATCAATTTTTCGGAGAGCAAAATAGCGTCTTCAAAGTTGTATCCGTTCCACGGCATGAAGGCGACAAGAACGTTTTTGCCGAGGGCGAGTTCGCCGTCTTCGGTAGCCGCGCCGTCCGCCAAAACCGTGCCGACCTTAACAGCCTGGCCGCGCTTGACGACCGGCTTTTGTGTAAAGCATGTGCAGGCGTTGGAGCGCATGAACTTGCGGAGCTCATAAACATATACGCCCTTGTCGGGGTCATTTTTGATTTTACCCTGGACTTTTTTCGGCATTTCGCCGTCGGAAGTGACGATTATGCGCTTTGCATCTACACTCGCAACCTTGCCAGCCGATTCGGAAAGCACCACCGTGCGGGAGTCTGTCGCAACGCGGCCTTCAATGCCCGTTCCGACGAGCGGAGCCGCGGTTTTGAGGAGCGGCACACCTTGGCGTTGCATGTTAGAGCCCATCAGCGCGCGGTTTGCGTCGTCGTGTTCGAGGAACGGAATGATGCCTGCCGCGACCGATACGAGCTGCTTGGGGCTGACGTCCATGTAGTCAACTTCCGAGGGCTCGACTTCAAACACTTCGTCGAATTTTCTCGCTGTGACGCGGCCGACGAGCTTGCCGTCTTTAATTTCGGAATTGGCCTGCGCAATTGTAAGACCCTCTTCGTCGTCGGCGGACAGATAGTCTATCTTGTCGAGGACTTTTCCGTTTTCGACTTTTCTGTAAGGAGTTTCAATGAAGCCGAATTCATTTATGCGCGCATAGCATGAAAGCGAATTGATAAGGCCGATATTCGGGCCTTCAGGAGTTTCAATCGGGCAGATTCTGCCGTAGTGCGAGGGGTGGACGTCGCGGACTTCAAATCCGGCGCGCTCGCGGCTCAAACCGCCTTGGCCGAGAGCCGAAAGACGGCGCTTGTGGGTAAGCTCCGAAAGCGGATTTATCTGGTCCATGAACTGCGACAGCTGGTTTCTCGCGAAGAAGTCGCGGATGACAGTCGTCATGACCTTCGTGTTTACGAGGCGCGAAGGCGTTAGGGAGTCGCTGTTCTGGTCGGTCGCATTCATGCGCTCGCGGATGAGCTTCTCGGTTCTAGCAAGCCCCATGCGGCACTGGTTGGCGAGCAGTTCGCCTACTGTGCGTACGCGGCGGCTGCCGAGGTTGTCAATATCGTCGATAACGCCCTCGCCCTTCTTTAATTTGCACAGGTACTTTGTGCCTGCTACGATGTCTTCGCTTGTAAGAATGCGGGTTTCGAGGGGAGTGGACAGGCCGAGTTTTTGGTTTATCTTAAAGCGGCCGACTCTGCCGAGGTCGTAGCGCTTGGGGTCGCGCAGCGTGCGGCGCAAGAGGGCGCGCGCATTTTCTGTCGTCACGGGTTCGCCCGGACGCAACTGCGTATAGATGTATTTTAAAGCGCTTTCTTCGTTCTTGGTCTTGTCCTTTTTAATAGCGCGGACTATTGCGCCGTCATCGACGGTAGTGTCAATGACTTTAAATTCGCGAATATTTGCCGCCTTGAATTTCTGGACGGCTATGGTGGTGAGGGTCTCGTACTGTTTGAGGAGCACTACGCCCTTCGCGGGGTCAGTAACGGGCTCGGCGAGGACAAAGTGCGAGATGTTTTCCATCTTCAACGCCTTCTCGACGGAGAGGTCCTCGACTTTGTAGAAAAGATTTACAATCTCCTGGTCGGAGCTGTGCCCGAACGCCCTGAGCAAAGTTGTGATTAGGAACTTGCGGCGGCGGCGGCGGCGGTCGATATAGACGTAGAGAAGGTCGTTTTGGTCGAACTGGATTTCGACCCATGTGCCGCGGTCGGGGATTAGGCGGAAGGAGTACAGCATTTTGTCGGAGCTGTGGAGTGTCTGCTCAAAGCAGATGCCGGGGCTGCGGTGCAGCTGGCTGACGACTACGCGCTCGGCGCCGTTTACAATGAAGCTGCCGCTTTTAGTCATCATATTTATGTCGCCCATGAAAATGCGCTCTTCTTGAGTGCGGTCCTCTTCGCGCAGGCGGAAGGTGACATGCAGCGCAACTGAGTAGGTCGCGCCTTCTTTTATGCACTCGACTTCGCTCATCTTCGGCCCCACGAGATCGTAGGAGACATATTCGAGCTTATGCTTTCCGTCGTAGCTTTCTATCGGGAAAATTTCGCTTAATACCGCGTGCAAGCCAACCTGCCTGCGCTTTGACGGAGGAACGTCCATTTGAAGGAAGTCCACATATGAATTGAGTTGGTTCTCAATAAGATTCGGAAGCGGTATTACTTCCTTCAATTTTCCAAAGTTCTTTCGCTCTGACATATTTTTGAAGATGCTTTGTTGTTTTGATTCTTTGAAAATTTTGCGAAACGTTAAATTGCCCCGAGTTAACGCGAGGGTAAAAAAAACGCGCGCCCGATTTTATTGCTGCAAAGTTGCTCCGATAATAAAAGTAAACGCATTGCGGGAATGAAATGCCCAAGCATTTAAAAAATGCGGCATACCAATCCCGACCGATTCGCGCTCCTACGGCGACTGCCGCAGTTGCAAATAACGTTCTTTTTTTTCGGCAATATTCACCCGATATTTTCAGGCGCCGCCCAAATATTTTTTTAGAAAATCCGACTTTTTCGGACAGGTTTGCTCAAAAATATTTGGGGTATTATCGTTTCGCAAAATTTTTAAAGAACTTAAATTTTATTCCGTTTTTACGCTTCGGAATTTTAAGCGGAAAAAGCGGACAGTCGCGGAATCCCTATTACGGGATACCGCGAACTCTCCGCGAAAGACTTAATGTTGCAAATCCAAAGTCGGTTATTTGACTTCGACTTCGGCGCCGGCGTCTTTGAGCTTCTTGGCGATTTCTTCGGCTTCGGCCTTTGCAACGCCTTCCTTGATGGGCTTGGGAGCGCCTTCGACGAGGGCTTTTGCGTCCGCAAGGCCGAGGGAAGTGATTGCGCGGACTTCCTTAATGACCGCGATTTTCTTCGAAGCCTCAACAGACTTGAGGATGACGTCGAACGTATCCTTTTCTTCAACGGGAGCCGCCGCCGCACCGCCTGCTACAACAGCAACAGGAGCCGCCGCGCTAACGCCCCATTTGTCTTCGAGCTCTTTTACGAGAGCTGCAATGTCCAAAACCGAAAGGCCGCTGAGCCATTCGATAACCTGATCTTTTGTAATGTCTGCCATGGTGATTTTCTCCTTTGGACTCTTAGCATTCCGCTGGGAATATTTAAGGGGATAATCCCCCTAAGAATGTCCTTTTAGTTGTTTTTAATTGCCGCGCCTCCGCGACAGATAAGCGGGCGGCGCGAGAAATGCGTTTTAGGAAGCGGGCGGCAACGCGCCCGCGAGCGGTTATTCCGCAGTTTTGCCTTCGAGCTTTTCCGCGTGAACGAATAGCACGCGAACCATCTGCTTTGCAGGAGTCGAAAGCAGCGACAGGAATTGAGCGCGCAATTCGGGAAGGCTCGGGAGGCTTCCGAGGTGCTCAACGTCGGCCTTCGTCATGAGCTTTTCGCCGAGAATGCCGATTTTTATAGTCGCCTTTTCGCGATCCTTGAAGAAGTTTACCACGGCCTTTGCAACTGACGCCGGATCTTCGCCGCCGCTGATGATGCCAGTGGGGCCTTGCAAGACGTCCGAGAAGTCGGGGAGATTCAACTCCTTGGCAGCGAGGGCAATGATTGAATTTTTGGCGATGTGGTATTGCGCGCCGACTTCGGCGAGAGCTTTACGGAAATCGGCGGCATTTGCCACAGTCACTCCCGTGAAGTTCACGAAGAAAACATGTTCGGAAGCGCTGAGTGTCGCGCGAGCCTCGTCGAGAAGATATTTTTTTTCTGGTCTCATTGTATGTGTTCCCCTCCGTTATTCTGCGACTTCGCTGAGCGCTACCTTCACGCCCGGGCTCATTGTCGAGCTGATTGTTATGGAGTTTATGAACTTGCCCTTAATCATTTCGGGACGAGTTGCGGCTACGCTCGAAAGAACCGCTTTTGCGTTTTCAACAAGCTTTTCGTTTGTAAAGCTGCGCTTGCCGACAACCACCGCAAGATTCGCGGTTTTGTCCATCTTAAATTCGACGCGCCCGCCCTTAACTTCTTTAATGGCGGATTCGATGTCGTCGGTGACTGTGCCGCTCTTCGGATTGGGCATCAAGCCTCTGGGGCCGAGTATGCGCGCGAGCTTGCGGACTTCCTTCATTGCGGAAGTTGTAGCAACAGCAACGTCAAAATCCATCCAGCCGCCTTCGATTTCCTTGATGAGGTCTTCGAGACCCGCCTTGTCGGCGCCTGCAGCGATAGCGGAGTCTGCGTGGTCGGTAAATACTATTACCCTGACCTTTTTTCCGCTTCCGTTGGGGAGGCGAACCGTGCCGCGAACCATCTGGTTGCTCTGCTTGGGATCGACATTGAGTTTAAACGAGAGCTCGACAGTTTCGTCGAAGCCCGCTTTCGGCATTGACTGCAAGGTCGCCACCGCGTCGGCGAGCGCCGCCGGCTTTTGCGCGAGCGACTCTGCCGCCTTCTTGTATCTTTTGCTTCTTTTAACCATGACTATTTTTGTTTGTCTCCTGCTAATGCAGTGCGGTTGTTTTCAATTTGCCTTACGGCGTTAAAATATTTTTAGCCGCGCCAACCGGATACTCCACTCGACGCGGCGACGAAATTTAACCTACGACTTCAATTCCCATTGAGCGCGCCGTGCCTTCGATGATTTTGCATGCGGCTTCGAGCTTTGCAGCGTTGAGGTCTTTTTCTTTGATTTTTACGATTTCCTTAATTTGCGCCTTTGTGACCTTGCCGACCTTGTCAACATTGGGCTTTGCGCTGGCAGTCGCGATTCCGGCGGCCTTTTTGAGGAGAACTGCGGCCGGCGGGGACTTCAAAATAAAGGTAAAGGACTTGTCCTGATAGACCGATATGACTACGGGCAATACCATTCCCGCCTGATCCTTAGTGCGGGCATTGAACTCTTTGCAGAAGCCCATGATGTTCACGCCTGCGGCGCCGAGCGCGGGACCTACTGGAGGCGCGGGATTGGCTGCGCCGGCGGGAAGCTGCAATTTAATTTGTTTTACTACTTTCTTTGCCATTTTCTTTTCCTGTGGAATTTTTTCGCGCTGAGGCTGTGCGATTTAATTTGTGCGTAAAATTATTTTGAATCCTCTGCCCTTGTCACCTGCCAATATTCGAGTTCCACCGGGGTGAATCTGCCGAATATTGAAACGCTTACCTTCAATTTTCCGCGTTCGGGGTCTATTTCGTCGATTCTGCCCGTGAGGCTTACGAAAGGCCCGTCGTTTATCTTGACCTCTTCGCCCACCTCAAAGCTCACTTTCGGCTTTTCGGTGCCCTTGGACTGGTTGATTTGTTCGAAGATTCTTTCGATTTCGTCCTTTTTGAGGGCGACCGGGCGCTCTCCGCCCATAAAATTGATTATCCCGTTTATTCCGCGTACAAAGTACCACGGTTTTTCGAGGAAGTTGTCATCGTCGTCGTAAAGTTTTACGCGCACGAAGATGTATCCGGGATATAGATTGCGGGTATTTACCCTCTTCTTGCCGTTTTTAATTTCGGATACAGTTTCAGTCGGCAGGAGAATATCGTCTTTGGAGATATACTCGCCCATGTCTTCGATGTCTATCTGGCGCTTCAAAGACTCGACTGCCTTTTTTTCCATATTGGAACGCGTCTGGACCGCGTACCATTTGCGATTGTCATCGGACGGAGAATCCATAAAATTACTTTCCGCCTCTCGCAAACTGGGTCAGCAAATCGACCACATTGTAAATTGAAAAATCCGCCAGACTTACAAATACGCCAAGCAGTCCTATGGCGACAAATACGACAACCACCGAATTTAGCAGTTCGGGGCGGGTCGGCCACGAAGCTTTTTTCAGCTCTACGGCCATCTCATTATAGAATTGTCTGACTTTGCGGAATGGATTTGTCATTGTGGTGTTTTGTTGCCGCCTCCGGCGCTTATCGGCTTTGCGACTTTTAAATCCGCGTTTTCAGCGCGGCGTTATTTTAAAGCAAACAGGGGCTGAGGGACTCGAACCCCCAACACGCGGTTTTGGAGACCGCTGCTCTACCAATTGAACTAAACCCCTATTGTTAAAAAGCGTTGCGTTTTATCGAAAACTGCGCCCGCGTCAATAAAAAAAATTTTCGAGGGCGCGATTTCGTTAGACGCCAAAGCCGGAAAGGCTCTTTCTGCCCTTCCGGCGAAGGTTTTAAGGTGCGGAACTATGCGATGATTTCCGAGATGCGGCCCGCGCCAATCGTGCGGCCACCTTCACGGATAGCAAAGCGCTGACCTTTTTCCATAGCAATCGGCTTTTGCAGCTCAATTTCGATGGAGAGGTTGTCGCCCGGCATAACCATTTCTACGCCTTCGGGAAGTTTGCAAACGCCGGTGACGTCGGCAGTGCCGAAGAAGAACTGGGGACGATAGTTCGTGAAGAAGGGAGTGTGACGGCCACCTTCGTCCTTGGTGAGGACGTAAATTTCGGCCTTGGCCTTCGTGTGGGGAGTGATTGTTCCGGGTTTCGCGAGAACCTGACCGCGCTGGATCTGGTTCTTTTCAATGCCGCGCAAGAGCAAGCCGACATTGTCGCCCGCCTGGCCCTGGTCGAGGAGCTTGCGGAACATTTCAACGCCCGTGACGGTGGTCTTGCGGGTTTCACCCATACCTACGATTTCAACTTCGTCGCCGACCTTTACTACGCCGCGTTCGATACGGCCAGTGGCAACAGTGCCGCGTCCGGTGATGGAGAAGACGTCTTCGATGCTCATCATGAAGGGCTTGTCTATCGGGCGTTCCGGTTCCGGAATTTCGCTGTCGATAGCGTCCATGAGCTGGTCGATGGACTTCACGCCAAATTCGGTGCCTTCGAGAGCGCCGAGAGCGGAGCCGTGTATAATCTTGATATCGTCGCCAGCATAGTTGTACTTGTTGAGCAGGTCGCGAACTTCCATTTCAACGAGCTCGAGGAGTTCTTTGTCGTCGACGAGGTCGCATTTGTTGAGGAATACGACGATCTGCGGAACGCCAACCTGACGAGCCAAAAGGATGTGCTCGCGGGTCTGGGGCATCGGGCCGTCAGCGGCGGATACTACGAGGATAGCTCCGTCCATCTGGGCAGCGCCGGTGATCATGTTCTTTACGAAGTCCGCGTGGCCGGGGCAGTCAACGTGCGCATAGTGGCGGGTGGGAGTTTCGTATTCTACGTGGGCGACTGCGATTGTAACCGTCTTGGTTGCGTCGCGAACAGTGCCGCCCTTAGCAATGTCCTGATAGGACTTAAATTGAGCCAGGCCCTTGTCCGACTGAACCTTCAGGATTGCGGTCGTGAGAGTAGTCTTGCCATGGTCGATATGGCCGATGGTGCCTACGTTTACGTGTGGTTTCGTTCTGACGAATGATTCTTTCGACATGGTTCTTTCGGTTTTCTTTTGATAGGTTTTGTTGATGACTAATTTCAGCGAGCCCCAGAGCGGATTTGAACCGCCGACCCCGTCCTTACCAAGGACGTGCTCTACCGGCTGAGCTACCGGGGCGTGCTCAAAAAAGCCGCCAGTTGTCTGGCGTTTTTTATTTGTAAGAGTTAGAATATGAATTTTGCATATTTGCGCGTCAACATTTTTTTTCTTTTTTTTTCAATTTTAAACAAACCGCGAATGAACACCTCAACAAATTGATTATCATTCGCTTAATACAAAAACCCCATAAATCGGCGCATTTTCGGAGCGCAAAAAACTTGCATTTTCAAAAAAAATCTTCCTTTGCATAGATGCATTGCGCGCGCATTTTTATCCCCGCAAAATTCCAAATTCAACACCCACGCACCCCCACAACCCGCGGCAGAAAACGCAAACCAGCGAAGACCATGAAAGTTTCCACGCATAAACTGCCAGTTTCTAAGCTCGTCTCCGATTTTCGCGACGTAGATAGGTTTATGGGCCTGTGCCGCGCATGCCCAAACTTTGGTAAAATATGGTCATGCCCGCCTTTCGATTGCCTTCCGCCAATTTTAGACTCTAAAACCGCGCAATGTCGGCTTCTCTTGTATGAAATAGACATTCCCCCAAGCGAATCGAGCACCGCTGCACCTTCGCAACAGGAAATAAAGCGCATTTACGACTCCGCAAGAGCTGAAATAGACCCAAAACTCATTGAATTGGGCAAAAATTCTCAAGTTGGCTCGCTCGTACTTCTCGGAGGCTCTTGCGCGAACTGCCCATTGCCGAAATGCGCGAGACTTGAAAATAAACCCTGCCCCCGCCCCGAATCTATGAGGCCGTCGCTCGAATCGCTCGGCTTTGACGTTGTCGCCATCGCAAAGAAAATATTTGGCGCTGATTTAGAGTGGGCTACGGCTTCCAAAACTCCGCAAACATTGCGCATTGTCTGCGCGATTCTTGAACCATAGTTTGACATATTAAAATTTCTCGGCATAATTTTTATAACATTTCAGAAAAAAACTAATCACTTCTATGAAAAAAATAAGTAAGATTACACTTACTGTAGCAGCGACCTTATCGGCATTTTTTGCACTTGCCGCCTGCACCGAAAAAAAACTTGAACTCAGCAAAAGCGAACTCGCCGACAAAATCAAAGGCGGCTGGGCCGGACAAATAATTGGCTGCACATACGGCGGGCCAACCGAATTTAGGTACAGGCAAAAAATGATACCCGATGACGTAAAAATAAATTGGGACGAAAACCGCCCGATTACCACCGGGATTTTCGGAGGCCTGTACGACGACCTGTACCTCGACATCACCTTTATGGACGTCTTCGAGCGCTTTGGGTTTAATGCTCCAAGAATCGAGTTCCAGCGCGCCGTGGGAGACTCCACATACGAGCTTTGGGCGGCAAACAGGGCGCTGCGTTTCGCGTGGCTCGACGGCTTCCAGCGCGGAGAGCCGACCTCATGGAAAATCAACCCGATGTACAATGATATAGACTTTCAGATAGAGTCCGACTACGCCGGGCTTATGTCGCCCGCAATGCCGAATGTTGCCGTAAAATTCGCGGAGCCGGCGGGCCGCTCGATAAATTCCAACGACGGATTCTATTGCGGAGCATACGTTGCGGCAATGTACTCCATTGCATTCGTCTCAAACGATATGGAATTTGTAGTTGCCGAGGCACTGAAAGTAGTGCCGGCCGAGAGCCGCACCAGAAAAATGATGTCCGACATTATCGAATGGCACAAACAAAACCCGAAGGACTGGAAACAAACTTGGCAGAAGTTTGAAGACAAGTACGTAAAAACCCACGACGCCAACTTTGGCAGCCGCGATATCCACGCCCCCAATAATTGCGCCTACATACTTATCGGGCTGCTGTATGGCGACGGCGACTTTGAAAAAACAATAGACATTTCAATGCGCTGCGGGCTCGACTCCGACTGCAATCCTGCGAGTGCCGGCGGAATACTTGCCACGTCGCTCGGATATTCAAAAATACCCGAAAAGTTCAGGAAACCCCTCGAAAAAAGCCGCGATAAACTCTTTATGGGGACTTCGTATTCCCCCGAAAAGGTTTACTCCACAAGCCTCAAACAAGCCCTTGCCGTGTTGGAAGCAAACGGGGCGGATTTTGAAGGCGATAAAATAATGGTTTCCGCGCAACCGCTGGCGGAATTGCCGCTTGAAGAGGACGCGCCGTCGGCAAACGAGGTTTCGTCGAAAAATATCCCGATAAAGCTCGCAGGCTCGACAGTCGTGGAATTCGAGGGCCGCGGCGCCGTACTATACCCAAGCGCGGAGTTTTCAAAGGCGTTTAAGGCTTTTGCAAACGCCCAAAAACAGAAGGGTTTTGCGGGCGAGATTGAAGTGGTTCTCGACGGCAAAAAAGTCCGCACGGCAAAATTCTTTACGGAAAAATATCGGAACGAGCGCGACTTCATATTCTCTGAGCGCGACATTGCAAATGGGAAACACAAGCTCGAGTTCAAGCTCGCAAACGCCAAAAAGGGCTTTCCGGAATTTTTCGGATACCTGAGAATTTACTCCGAGAAAAAATAGGCGCGCAGTGTAAAAAACGGGGGCAAAAGCCCCCGTTTTTTTTTGCGCCCGAGCGTCAAAAAAGGCAATTTCGGAATTCGCAGTTTTCCACGCCGAACGCGTCCACCGCCTCCTTCCACGGGGAATCCGCGCCGGAAGTTTTCAGGCGGCAGCCGTCGAACAAAATGTCTTTCGCGTACCGCAGCATAATCGCCGCGGGAACGCAGTCGCCGTTTTTCTTCCAATCCTCCAAGTTGCGGACCCGCACGGGATTCTTCGGTATCGCGCCCCCGCCCGACATCTCGAAGTCGCAATTTCTGAAAGTTATGCCGGATATGTTTTTTTCGAGATGGCCGGCGATTATGCTCGACCTGTCCCCGCCGAACGAACAGTCGGAAAACGCCACATTCCTTATGGACGCCTTCGCGCCGCTCCTGCCCCAATTAAAGCTGTCCGAAAGCATATTCAGCGGCCTCATCGCCCGTATCAGCGCGTCGGAAATGCGGACGTCCTCTATTTGTGCTCCGCCCCTGCCGTGGTAGGCGCCGATGAAAGAAATCCCCTGAAAGGTGTTTTTGACAATTATGTTGTCTATCGAGCACCGGCGTATGCGGCCGCTGCCAACCCCTATCCGGACGCCGTTGCACGTCGACTGGAGAACGCATCCGGAAATCGTCACGTCCTCGCACGGGGCGTTTGCGTTTTTCAGGCGGGAGGGATTCGCCCGCACGGTTATGCAGTCGTCCTCGGTGGAGACCGAGCATCCGCTCACAACCGCCCGCGAGCACGAGTCTATGTCTATGCCGTCGTTGTTGTGCCCGCGCGGATCGTTTTTTATCGACAGTCCGGACGCGAAAACGTCCGAACACCCGTGGAAGAAGCAGGTCCAAAACGGGGCGTTTGAAAGCCGCACGTTCCGGACGGACACGCCGCGGCACTCGCAGAAGAACAGCATCTGCCCGGGGCGCCACCGCGGATACGCAAATTTCCGCGGAAATTTTACGGAAGCGTTTTCCGGCACCTGCATCCAGAAATCGAGGCCGCTTCCGTCTATTTCGCCGCCTCCGAAAACGGAAACGTTTTTGGCCTCGAGCGCGACAAGCAAATGCGCTCCGGAAGCGTGTTCAGACCTTATCGCCGCGTTCTGCGGGCAGAAGTCGTCGCGGTTGTAGAGATTTTTGTCCACGGAGGCTTTCAGCTTCGCGCCCGGGAGGATTTCAAGTCCTATATTGTCGCGCAGATAAACCGTGCCCGATAGAAAAACCCCGCCCGAAAGCCTCACTATTCCGCCGCCGCTTTTCGCCGCGGCGTCTATCGCCGCCTGTATCGCGCGCGTGTCGTCGGACTTTCCGTCGGCCTTCGCTCCGTATCGCCTGGCGCAATAGACGCCGCACTCCGCACGCGCCGGAAGCGACGCGGCGGAGAGTAGAAGCCCCAAAAACTGTGCCCTTGTCATGCGCGCTACTTCTCAAATTCAAACGGGAAGGCTGGCAATTCCGAAGCGGAATAAAGCCATGCGTCCGGCTTTGCCCAAGGCTTCCATAGATATCTGACGCCTTCGGGCTTCCCCGCGCCTTCGGGGCTCTTTACAAAGACTTCGCCGCCGCGTATCTCCGGAGAGCCATCCACCCATTTGCCGCCGATTTTAAGCTCAAACCCGCGCGGTTCGCCGATTCCTGACAGTCTGCCGTCAAATTTTTTAAACTTTACGAGGGCTCCGCCTTCGGAAAACTCGGCAGATTTAAATATCGGCGCAATTGCCGCGACAGATTTTTTGCCATACACTTCCTTTTCGGCAATTTTTGCGAGGCGCACGCCCACGAGCGTTTTATCCCGCGGGTGAACGTCTTTTTTATCGCCGAGGTCAATGGTGTTTGCGATTTCCGAAAATTTCAGTTTTTTCGAAGCCGAAATTTGTTTGTTCCTTACTTGCGCCCACAATTTTCCGCCGCCAAACGACGGAAGTTCGGCGCACAAAAACCATAGCTTTTTGTCTCCCCACTTTTCGCGCCACGCGCCGACCATATTTTCATATAAATCTCCAAAAGCCTCGACCGCCTTTGGGTTGCCCGAGCCGTAGCCGCTCTCCTGCTCGCCCTGGTACCACACGACGCCGCGCGCCGCAATGCCCGCCATAGGCGCAACCTTCGCATTCCAGTGCCTTATCGGGACTTCGTGGTTCCTGTACGGAGTGTAGTCGAGCGGCACCGAAAGCTTGTTCCAATCGTAGGGCGGCTTCGGCTTTTTCTCAGCCTCAGCCTTTTTGCAGGCAGCCTCGTATTCGGCGAGATTCTTTTTGTAGGCTTCCAGCTTTTTCGCATAGCCGCCGCTCTCTACGTATTTTTTAGACGCCTTCAAGTAGTTGCTGTAATAGTCTTTCAGATACGGTACGCGGTCTATATATTCGGCGGGAGTCCAGCAAGCCATGAGAGTTCCGCCCATTGAAGTGTTTATAAGCCCAACAGGAACGCCCAAATCTTTCAAGAGTTTTTCCCCGAAATAGAATCCCACTGCCGACTGGGTTCCTACGTTTTCCGGAGAAGTAAGTTCCCATTTGCCGCCGGGGAAGTCGCTTTGGGGAGTCTCGGACATCGCGCCGAGGCTCATTCTAAAATAGCGGAGATTCGGGTAGTTTGCGCGGGGAATGGCCACGTGAGCGTCGTCGGTCTTGTCGAGCGTCCACTGCATGTTGCTCTGCCCGCCCAAAATCCACAGTTCGCCGACAACCACATTTTTTATTTTTGCGGCCTCCTCGCCGTTCTCATAGACTTTTAAATCCCTCGGATTCGCCGAAGCCTTCATCGGGGAAAGCCATACAACCCACTTGCCGTCTGCGTCCGCCATTGCAGATTTTTTCTGATTTGCGAACTCGACCTCCACCGTTGCCCGCGGCTCGGACGTTCCCCATATTTTTACCTTTTTACCGCGCTGTAAAAGCATATTGTCGGAAAAAACAGACGGCATTTTTACCGCCGCGGACAACGACGCCGCCGAGACTGCAACAAGCGCCGCGAAAATAAATCTTTGGACTTGGAAGATATGCATGCGAATAGAAGTTTTCATTTTAATTATTTTTGTGGCTTTTCAAATTTGAATGAGAAAACGGGGGTATTCTGCGAATTGTAAAGCCATACGTCCGGCTTTGCCCAATCCGTCCATAGATACCTGACGCCTTCGGGAGCCGCGCCACCTTCTGGGGCAGAAACGAACACATTTCCGCCGCGAATCTCCGGTTTTGCTTTCACCCATTTGCCGTCGATTTTGAGTTCAAAACCGCGCGGCTGGCCTTTGCCGACAAGCTTGTCTCCAAAAGAGTCTATTCTTACAAGCACGCCGTCTTTCCCGTACTGGGCAGACACTGCGCGCGGCGTCTGGAATAGGGATTTGTCGCCGTACACTTGGCGCAGAGCCACCTCTTCAAGCCTATGCCCCACGAGCGTTTTGTCGCGCGGGTGGACATCGTCCTTCCAGCCGGTGTCTATTATGTTCGCGCATGCGGCATGTCCAAGCTCTTCGGCAGCGGTTATCTGCTGGGCGCGCACTCGTGTCCAGGCTCTTGCGTCGCCCTTGGAGGGCATTTGCGCGGCGAGGAAAAAGAGCTTGTCGTCGCCCCAGCGCTCGCGCCACGCTTTCACCATATTTATATACATTTTGTCGAAGACAAACGACGGCGAAAACTTCGGATTATCGCCCCATCCGTCGGATTCCCCCTGATACCAAAGGACTCCGCGCGCCGCATAACCCGCCACGGGGGCGACTTTCGCATTCCAGTGCCAAATCGGGACTTCGTTGAACGGCACATGGGTAAACTTTAACGGAGTGCTGACCCTAAACTCCCACGCAGACGGGCGCTTTGTTCCCTTAGCGTCGGCCTCTTTGCATGCGGCTTCGTATTTTGCGCGGCGGACTTTCATTTCCGCAACGAGCTTTTCGTAGCCGCCGTTTTTCAAATAGTCCTCGCGCTTTTTATTGTACTCCTGCATCCACTTTTTGTTGAAGGGCACATTGTCGATGTACTCCGCGGGCGTCCACGCGCGCATTGAAGTTCCGCCCTTGCAGACGTTCACAAGCCCGACAGGAACTTTTAAATCCTTGTGGAGCTTTTCGCCGAAGTAAAATCCTACCGCGCTAAACGACCCTGAATCTTTCGGATTTGAATGAATCCATTTCCCGCCCGGGATAAAATATTGCTCCTTTTCCGTTATGCGGTTGGAATCCATCTTAAAGTAGCGGAGGTTCGGATAATTCGAGCGCGCGATTGCATCTTTCGCGTCGTCCGTAAGCGACAAAATCCACTCCATATTGCTCTGCCCGCCCAAAATCCAGACTTCGCCGACGAGAATGTCTGAAACTGTTTTAGCAGGCTTGCCGTTCTCTAAGATATTCATTTTGCGTGGCGAATCGGAAGCCTCCATCGGCGGAAGATCCAGCGTCCATTTCCCGTCGGCGCCGGCCTTTGTGGAAGATTTTTTTCCGGCAAATTCCACATCTACCTGTGAATTTGCGTCGGCAGTTCCCCATATTTTTACGGGCATATCGCGCTGAAACACCATTCCGTCGGAAAATATCTCCGGAAGCTTTATTTCTGCGGTTAACGTGTACGACCACGCGACTGCCGCAATAAAATATAAAAGGCATCTAACTTTCATGATTCTTAAAAAAATCTATTTATTTTCCTTTTCAAAACCGAAAGCAGGCAGACCACCGTCGGTGTACAGCCATGCATCGGGCTTTGCCCAGCTCTTCCAAAGATAGCGCACGCCCTCAGGTATAGAATGGGAATTAGGCGCAGACACAACCACTGTTGAATCGGAATCAATCTCCGCCTTTGCGGGAATCCATTTGCCGTCTATTTTAAGCTCAAAGCCCCTCGGCTCGCCCTTCCCGACGAGTTTTCCCGAAAAAGCCCCGAATTTCACAACGGCATTTCCGGTATTGAATGTCGCGCCGGCAAAAACGGGGGATCTGTCTTCCGCACTGCTGTCGTCATAGACTCTTCGCATTGCAACTTTTTCAAGTCTTTCGGAAATTGGACCTTTGTCGGCGGGGTGGATGTCTGTTTTTTCGCCCGTGTCGGAAGCGCAAACTATGTACGAATTATCGACGCTTCCGGCAGCCAAGACCTGCGCCGCGCGAACCTTGCCCCAATCGTTCCCGTATCCGTAAGACGCCAATTCCACCGATATCCACGGCATGGAATTGTCGCCCCAAGCCGCGCGCCAAGCATCTACAAGTATTCTAAACTGGCGCACGAACAACGCCTCGGAATCGCCCTGGTTGGACTCCCCTTGGTACCACAAGAAGCCGCGCGCCGTGTAGCCCGCCAATGGCGCGACTTTCCCGTTCCAATACATTGCAGGCGAAGATAAATCCACTATCGGAGTCTGCGGACGTGGGGCAATTTTGTCCTTCCACGGCATTGTCGGCGGGCGTTTATTTTCGGCTTTAGCCTTAGCGACCGCCTTCTTGTGCTGTTCCATTCTTTCCTTATGCGCCTTGGCGGCTTTCTCATATCCGCCGTTTTTCCATTCAGGCAATTTTTCAAAATATTCGGCTCTGCGGCTTTTCAAATATTTTGATTTGTCCATCGCATCGAACGGAATCCACGTTTCCATTCGCGTTCCGCCGCGCGCGGTATAGACAAGCCCTACCGGAACGCCCAAGTCTTTCGAGAGTTTTTGGGCGAATGCGTACCCCACCATGCTGAACGATTGCGCGTTTTTAGCGTCAGCTTTTTTCCATTGCGAGCCTGCCATAGTGTCGCTTTGGGGAGTCTCGGATATGCTTGGGGCTGAGTTTGAGAAATACCGTATGTCGGGATTGCCTTCGGGTTTGAGGTTTCGCCACGTGTATGTCATTTCCATATTGCTCTGCCCGCCAAGAACCCACACTTCGCCGACAATCACGTCTTTTATGGTACGCGAGAGCTTTCCGTTTTCGTAAAACTTCATATCCCTGCTCTCGCGCGAGGCTTCGAGCGGATCCAAGAATACGCTCCACTTGCCGTCTTTGCCGGCTTTTGCCGACTTTTTTGCTCCCGCGAACTCTACATCAACCGCCGCGTTTGCGTCGGCAGTTCCCCATATTTTTACGGGCTTCTGGCGCTGGATAAGCATGTCGTCTGAGAATATTCTCGGCAAGTTTATTTCAGCCGACAGGGCGGAAGCCGCGATGGCTGCCAATACAAAATAGGAAAATTTTTTTATTTTCATAAGCTTATATACAATCTGTTAGCGTTTTTCGTCGGTAAATCCAAAAGCCGGTATTCCGGCGTCGTTATACAGGCATACATCGGGTTTTACCCAGCCCTTCCAAAGGTATCTTACGCCCTTTATTGCCGAGCCGTCCGGAGTTTTAACCGTCAATTTCCCGTCCGAAAATTCGGCTTTAGCGTCGCGCCACTGACCGTCGGCGCATTTTGCGATAAATCCGCGCGGCTCGCCCCTGCATTCGAGCTTTCTGCCGCGCAAGTCGAAGGTCAATTCCGCGGTGTCAGCAGAATATTTTGCCGACTTGAAAATCGGCCCGTAAACGGCGGGCTTTTTCTGTCCGTAAACGTCGTTCAAAGCGATATTCGCAAGGCGGTCGATAATCGGTTTTTTGTCGCGCGGGTGGACGTCGTCCTTGTCACCAGTATCTATCGATACGGCAATTCCGCCGTTGGGATCTTCGAGGGAAGCGCGCATCTGGTCCCAGCGCATGTATTCCCAGCCGTTGTCCTTATAAGACGGTAGCTGGACACACAAAAAGTACATATCCGGCTTTTCCCAAGCTTTTCTCCACGCTTTTTTCATTCCCTCGAAAATCGATTTAAAGCCGCTCCACATATAGTCAGACTCCCCTTGATACCATAGGAAACCGCGCGCGGTAAAGCCTGCCATCGGGGCGATTTTTGCGTTCCACAGGCGCGCCGGATTGTTCACTCCGTACGGCTTTGATATGTCCGGCTTAGCCTGCATATGGGCTGCCCACGGGCATATTGGTGCGCGTTTTCCCGCCGCCTTTGCCTTGGCGACTTCCGCCTCGTATTTATCGCGCGCCGCGCGCCATTTTGCGGACATTTTCTCGAACTCGGAGTCTTTCCACTTTTTTGAATCGCGGTCAAACATCTTGCGCGCGGGCTCCATAAGCGGATCGGAATTGAAAAATTCGATGGGAGTCCATCCGACCATTCGCGTGCCCCCGCGGGAGCTTTCAACTATACCTACGGGTATATCCCCCAGTGCCTTTGATATGCGCGAGCCAAAAAACAGCGCGATAGCGTTTGAATTTCCAAGCTTGTCTTTCCCCGCCACGAGCCATTGCGCCCACCCTGCGAAATCCGAGAGCGGAGTTTCGCTTATTTTTCCGCTATCTTGGGCGAAATAGCGAAGGTTCTTTGGCAAATTCTCCAATTCCTCTTTTGAGCCTATCATCGAGTTTGCCCCGAATTGCATATTGCTCTGCCCGCCGGTAATCCAAACTTCCCCGACCAAAATACCGCCGATTTTTTTCGACACCGCGCCGTTTTCAAATACGAGCATTTCCCGAGGCTGGGCGGAAGTTTCCAGAGGGGGGAGAAATAGCGACCATTTTCCGTCTTTGTCCGCCTTCGCCGAAACATTCTTTCCCGCAAACTCCACGCGCACGTCTGCGTCTGGAGATGCCTTTCCCCACACCCTTACCTGCTCGCCGCGCTGCAAGACCATATTGTCCGAAAAAATCTTCGGCATTTTTATTTCCGCGAAAACGGCTTGCGCAAACAATAGCGCAACTATCAATAGTGTTATTTTTTTCATAATTTTACAATCTGACGCGGAACACTCCCGCGTGAACCTCTCCCCCGCAGAAAAAGTTATACGTTCCGCCCTTACGTATTCCACAAAATTATTACTTGGCCCGCATAATTGTCAAATAAACAATATATGTTTGAAAAACATTTCCCGCGGGCGATAATTTTTTTGGAAAATATGATTATCGACGAAAACAAACTGAGAAAAATTTCCGAAAAGCTCGTGGGCAGAGGCAAAGGCACAATGCCTTCCCTTAAATTCCACAAGGGCAAAAGCGCGCGCTCAGATACGCTGGAAGCCGTGCGCTTGGCAATCGGTATCTTTGTGGCTGCCGCAATGCTTTTTGGGACGGCGGCGCTCGTTTGGACTCTCGCTACGGAAGCCGGGAAAGGTGTCGATACGCTTGAAAAGAAAGCGGCCCAGCGCCCTGCCGACGCGCGCGACGTGCAGGTCATATATATACCCAAGGGCGGCAAATGAAACGCGCCGACGAAATTATGGCGGAAAGCGGGCTCGCCCCAAGCCGCTCGAAAGCCCGCGCCCTCATAGAGGCGGGACGGGTTAAATTCGAGGGAAAAGTAATCGACAAGCCGTCGCGGAAACTTCCTGAAAACGCAGTCCTCGAAATCTCGGCAGACGCGCCAGAGTCGAGGTACGTGTCGCGTGCCGGATTGAAATTGGAGGCGTTTTTGGACAGATTTGGTATAGACCTCCGCGGCGTCGATATACTCGATGCCGGCGCTTCTACCGGCGGCTTTACCGACTGCGCCCTGTCGCGCGGGGCCGCGTCGAGCGTATGCGTGGACATCGGAAGCGGACAGCTCCACCCAAAGCTGTCGGCAGACGCCCGCGTAAAAAATATGGAAAAGACCGACATACGCTCATTGTCGCCATCGTCTTTCGGAGGCGGGAAATTTGATTTTATATGCGCGGATTTGTCTTTCATATCGCTTGAAAAGGTATTCGGGAATCTGTGGGGACTTCTTTCCGACGGTGGAATCGCCGTGTGCCTCATAAAGCCCCAGTTCGAAAGCGACCCAAAGCTCGCAAGAATCCGAAAGGGAGTGTTGCGCCCCGAAGAAAGCGCTATCGCGTTTGAGAAAATAACAAGCTACATATCGGATAATTTTCGCGGCGCCCGGATAATCGGCAGTATGCCTTCACCCATATTGGGTGGCGACGGGAATACGGAATATCTAATAGGGGTCAGGAAGGAAAGCGGAACATAGGTGCGCATAAATTTTTTGATTTCGAAAAAAAGAAACGCAAAGCGCGGCGGGGAAAATCCCGCCGCGTTTCGTTATTGCGCGTTGAAGCTGATGGCTACTTGCTAAGCGCGCCGCGTTTTAGGAACTTCTTTACGTATTTGAAATCCTCTTTCATAAGGTTGCTACGTGTTTCAGCAATCTCGGCTTCGGGGACAAGAATGATTTTGCTTGTCGTGTCGCCGAGCGTTTCGCGGTATTTTTGTATGTCGGCTTCCGAGTTGGACGGTATTTCTATACCCTGCTTATTCCACGGATAGACAAAGAGGAGATTGTGTTTGCCTTGTTCCACGTAGAACGTATTTTCGCCGAAATGCTCGGCCCAGCCGCGCGTGCCCGCGTAAATTCCGGAACCGTAGCAGACATTGTTTTTAATTATCATTCCCTTGCGCTTGTTGTCGTAGGTCAGGAAGTTGTTGTCGCGGGGTTCCGGAGTTGAAAATTCGTTTTCACCCATTTCCCATGCAAAATTTCCCTCAAAGTGGCAGTTTATATATTCCGATCTTCCGTTAGCGCGGTTTGAGAGGAAGTGCTCGAACGCCTGGCGGCAACGGTAGAATTTATTGCCGGTAAAGGTAATGTCGCTCGCGACAATTTCCCCTTTTTCGACTATTCCCTGAATTGTGGAACCGCAGTCGTAAGTGCGGCTTATTGTGCAGCCCGAGACGTGGTTTCTATTGTTGGAAGACGGAGATCCGGAAATCCAGAATTCGATTCCGTTGCCGAGACGAACCCATGTTCTATATCCGACCTGCGTGCTTCCGCCGATTAGGTCTATTTTCACATTTTCAATCTTTCCGCCGAACGATCCAGTGAGTCCGTGGCGCCCGAATCCCTTGATTGCGATATTGCGCACGGTGCAATTTTTAATGCCGCTGACTCCGTTGCCGTACGTCAGTATGCCAAGCTCAGCGCCGTCGGAAGAGGGGTTTTTATCATGCTTTACATACAGCCAGCGGTAGCTCTCGGCATTGACGTCCTTGGGCTTGTATATTTCACCAGTTGTGATGTCCCAATCTTTTTCAAGCATTTCGAGCTTTTTTACTTTATGCCCGTAAACCGTATCGCTTGCGGCGTCGTAGAGGGCGCCGAGATTGTTGAGCTGGTAATTTCCCTTGGTGATTTCAAGATTGCGCCCGTAGAAATTCTCGGTCTTGTTCATGTCGAGGCGCCATACTCCGTTGCCCATGTCCTCCCACGCATCCGGATTTTTAAGGAGTTTGAGCCCGCATATAACGGGATATTTCGAGCCCTTTCCATACGAGTCAACCACGCAGTTGCTTAGCCCCGACAACGGTTCGTAAAATACATCGCCTTTTTTAAGGAGAATGCGCGCGTTTTCTTTTGGAATTTTCGCGAATGTCTTAAGCGGACTTTTCATGGAGCCGTCGTTGGAGTCGTCCCCTGCGCTCGACGACACATAGACAACGGTGGCTATTTGCGATTCGTCCGCGCCGTATTCCTGGGCGAAGACCGGAGTCAGCGCGAGCATTGAAGACGCGCATGCTATGGCTTTAATTAAGTTCATTTATTCTCCCTTTTATTGCTGTTTTTTTATTAAGAAATTTTCGCACATACTTGAAATCGCCGTTCAGGAGCTTGTCTCTCAGCGCAGAATCGTCCTTTTCGACAATAAAAATTTTGCTGGTTTTGTCGCCGGTAATTTGCCTGTATTTTTCTATATCCGCATCGGATTCGGCGTTTACTACAATATTGCCGGAACCGCGCAACACCGCGACAAGGGGCTTCCCGCGCAAAACATAGAAAGTGTTGTCGCCGAAGTCGGTAGACCAGTTTGGGACTCCCGTGTACGCGCCCGCGCCGTAGCATACGTTTTCGCGGATTGTCATTGCGGCAACTCCTCTGTCGTATGTAAGGAAATTCAGGTCTTGGAGGTACGGGGAGTCGAACTCGTTTTCACCCATTTCCCAAGCGAAATTGCGCACGAATTTGCAGTCGCGGTATTCAATGGGCCCGTTGCCGGAACTCGCGAGCCAATGCTCGAACGCCTGCCTGCACCGATAGTATTTATTGCCGGTAAAGACTATGTCGAGCGCGAGGGCATTTCCGTTGTCCGTGCGCCCCTGAATTGTGGAGCCGCAGTCGAATGTGCGACTTATAGTGCAGTTAGAGACGCGGTTGTGTATATTGCTGTTTGGCCCTCCCGAAATCCAAAACTCTATTCCGTTGCCGAGGCGTACCCAATTCGGGAAACCGACCAAAACGCTTCCGCCGATTAAATCTATCTCGAGATTTTCTATTTTTCCGCCTGAGCAGCCAGTGAGGCCGTGGCGTCCGAACCCCTTAATTGCTATATTGCGAACAGTGCAGTTTTTTAGTCCGCTGACTCCGTTGCCGTATGTCATAAGGGCGAGGGAATCGCCATATTTGGCGGGGTTTTCATCGAGCTTCAGGTACAGGTATCTGAAAGTCTGGTCCGTCACCTTGTCTTTGCGAAATTCGGGGGAGGATATCATATCCCAATTATCCTTCAGGTCGGAATGTTTTTTAAGGACTCGCCCGTGCAGAGTGTCGGAAGACGCGTCGTAAATACCGCCTATATTGTTAAAAAGGTTTCCGCGTGTGGCGGCGGGGGGATTGCGCCCGCTAAAATTGGCATCGGCGTTCATGTCGAGCCTCCAGATGCCGCCGCCCATATTTTCCCATGCCGAAGGATTTTTTATAAAACGCAGCCCGCATATTACTGGCAGTCTCTTTCCGTTGTTCGGATAGGAATCAACTACGCAGTTTTCGAGGCCGCTTAGGGGCTCATAAAAAACATCTCCGCGTTTTAGAAAAATCCGGGCGTTTTTTCTCGGAATTTTGGAAAATGTTTTAAAAGGCTTACTTTTAGAACCGTCGTTAGAGTCGTCTCCCGCGCTTGAGGACACATAAACCTCAACTGCAATCTTAGATTCGTCCGCCCCAATGGACACTGACGCAAAAGAGTTAGCACAAAAAAATAGCGCGGCATACACCGTGAAAATACAAGCAAATCGCTTCATAAAAGATTGCTAACACATCGAAGAATGCCGTTCAATAAAAATCTCAATCAACTCCCGTTTAAAATTCGTTGAAAAAAATTTTTTTTGGGTCAGACTCAACAGTATGATATTGAAGCGCGAGAAAGAAATGATGTTTTTCGGATTGTCAGCCGAAGAACATTCAATGAGGGGTGTCGGCCTTTTCCTATTTATATATTTGGGGGCGACGCTCGTCGCGTCGATACTGACGCCGCCCGTATATTGGGCTGTCGAGTGGCTGCATTCCGTCAATCCTTCCGAAACTACTACGTGGCTTTTAGGCAAGAGGCTCGACATATTCTACGACAGGATAAGATGGGTTCCAATAATAATAGGCTTCCCGTGGATGATGAAAGAGTGCGGATTATTTTCCCTATCAAACCTCGGGCTTAGATTCGACCGCAAATCCCTGCTTTCATTCATTGGGTTCTTTGCGTTCGGGATTATTCTTGCGGCGGGAATATTCGGGTTGCAATGGGCATTTGGGGTTTCTTCGCCCGATCCTGAATTTGAAAAATCCGCAATAATTTCGGCCATATGTGGGGCATTGACGGGCGCTCTTGTTGTGGCGCTTCTTGAAGAAATAATAATGAGGGGGCTAATTATGCGCTCTTTTTATACGGCGGCAGGCCCTATTACTGCGATAATTTTGAGCTCGCTTTTTTTCGCATACAAGCATTTTAAAGTTCCGTCGTCGATATGGAGCCATTTGCCGGGAGGCGGGAGCGCGACTTGGGATATGGGATTTTTTGTCGCATGGTACGACACCGTCGGCATCGCTTACAACTTCAGCTTCACGCAATTTGCCGGATTGTTTATGTTTGGGGCGTTTTTGTGCATTTTGTATATTAAGACTAAGTCGCTTTGGCCGTGCATAGGCTTTCACGGTGGACTTGTATTCTGCCTGATGATATACCGCAAGGTATTCGACATTACGCAAAACGGCCCGCGCGGCATTCTCGGCGGGGCTGGAATGACGGATGGTTGGCTTGCGCTCGGGATTCTTACAGTAATGTGCGCGGCGGCCCTATTTTGGGGCGGGAAGAACGCCGAAGAGAAATGACGCCCGAACTGCTGAGTCCCGCGCGCGACCTGCCGACCGCCATAGACGCAATTTTATCGGGGGCCGATTCTGTTTACATTGGCGCGCCCGAGTTTGGGGCACGCAAGAGCGCGGCAAACTCCGCCGAAGACATAAAAAAGCTCTGCGAGTTTGCGCACCTGTACGGCTGCAAAGTTTACGTTGCGCTCAACACCATACTCTACGACGCCGAGCTTCCGAGGGCAGCAAAAATGGCTGAGGAACTCTGGGACGCCGGAGCCGACGCGATTATCGCCCAAGACTTGGGTCTTTTAAAAGTGGCGTCGAGGCGCATAAAGTTCCACGCGAGCACCCAATGCCACGCCGACTCCGCCGACAAGGCGAGATTTCTTGAAGCCGCCGGATTTGCGGCAGTCGTGCTTGCGAGGGAAACTCCGCTCGAAGGCATATCTGAGGCGGCGGGAGCCGTAGGAGTTCCGATAGAGTGTTTTGTCCACGGGGCGCTGTGCGTTTCATACAGCGGGCAATGCTATTTAAGCTACAAGATAGGCGGGCGTAGCGGAAACCGCGGGGAGTGCGCCCAGCCTTGCAGAATGCTCTATGAATTTATAGACGCAAACGGGGCGGAGATAGCCCCGCCGCGCCATTATTTGAGCCTGCGCGACATGAATAGAATTTCGGCGCTGTCCGATATGATAGACGCAGGCGCGCGCATATTAAAAATAGAAGGGCGGCTAAAAGATTCCGGATATGTTAAAAACGCGACCGCCGCATACCGCGCCGCGCTCGACGAACAGCTGAAAAAACGCGGGCTTCCCCGCGCGTCGTACGGGGAGAGCCGCACGGAATTTTCCCCCGACCTGCAAAAAACTTTCAACCGCCAATTCTGTCTGTACCACTTGCGCGGCATAGAAAAAGGGTGCGGGAGTTTTTCGACACCTAAGGCACTCGGTGAATTTTTGGGCGAGGCAGAAGCGGTTTTCCCTGGCGGATTTAAAATGAAAAACGCCGAAAAGATATTTTCAAACGGCGACGGCCTTTTTTTCGAGACGGCGCTTGGCGGAGGATTCGGCGCGGGCGTCAGCGCAGTCGAGGCAGATACTGTAAAAATCGGGCGCCCGGGAGAAAGGCTTTGCATCCCGCCCCGCGCGAAAATATGGCGCAACCGCGACGTAAAATTTGAAAGGGCTCTTGCGGGAAAAATTTCGCGCAAAATGCCTGTGCAAATATCCGTCTCCGACGCAGGCGAATTTTATTTGTTCTCAATTTCTACTTCCGACAACCGCGGCATTACATTCTCTCTAAAAGAGCGCAAGTCGGACTTTGAGGAGTCGAAAAATTTTTTGTCGGAAAAGAATAAATTTTTACAGGCGCTTTCGAGGCTCGGCGACACGCCGTTTGAGTGCGCTGAGCCGAAAATCGAGTGCGGCGCCCTTCCCCATATGCCTGTCTCAAAGATAGGCGCACTGCGGCGCGAGCTTGCCGAGGGGCTGAAAACGCGGATTCTCGAAGAATACGAAAAGCAAAGGCTATCTTATGAGCGCCCGCTACCGCGCAAAATAAAGTTCTCCAAGCCGCCGTTTGAAACCGACGCCCGCACAAATATCGCCAACCGCGAGGCCGAAAATATGTACGCCGAAATGGGATTCAAAATACTGGCGCGCGCACCCGAGGCAGGTGGTGACATCTCACAGATTCCGCTAATGCGCACGCGCCACTGCATCTTGCGGGAGCTTGGCATGTGCCGCAAGGAAGGCAAAATTGACCGCAGATTTTCGGAGCCGTTTTTCCTAAAATCGCGCGACGGCAAATTTCCGCTCAGGTTCGACTGCGCCAACTGCCAGATGTTCGTGCTCAACCCCGACACTTAAATTTTGCGCTCCGCAAAAGAGCGCCAGAGTGCTTTTGGTGCGAGCCTCAGCGGGATTTTTAAATCCGCCTTTTACGGCGCTGAGAATTTTTATTTTTTAGAATTCAATTTCCAGTTTTGAAAGAGTTTTTTATTTTTTGAGGAAGAGAGAGCCTTTTCTTTCTTGGAGATATACACTGATTCTTTCGAGGCCCCGTATTGGGTGTTGAAGAACTTTTTATAATAGGCGGCGCGCCCCTTGGCATCGGACGGAATTTTGTCGGGAAATTCCGCGTATTTCATGCGGGCAAAAATTGCGCATAGGACGTCGTTTTTTTGCAGGTCCTCAAAATCTATCGACGCCTTTGAGCCTCCGAATTCGCGGATAATTGCGGAATAGAGTTTCGGGTGCTTGTATTTTATGGACCTATCCCAGAGATCGCGGAAAGTTCCGTACTCTATTTGAAATAGCCCAATGGCATCCCCGCGCGACTGCTGGAAGCGCGGGGCGAGGTCGCTTTCCACGAGGGCGGTTCCCAAAAGCAGCAATTCAGCTTCCTCGGAGTCGTAAAGCCCTTTCGGTGCGTTGTCGGCACGGGTTATAAATCCGCAAGCCGAGCGGATAATTTTCAGCGCGTCTTCGACCCCCAACTTCCGCTCCGCCACCGCATATTTTTTGCGCAGCCGCTCGATATACGCTGTTTCCTCCGGCGTTTTCACATAGCCGCGCGGCTTCCTGCAATGGGCAACTATCAATAGCGCAACTGCGGCTAATACAATCGCCGCGCCGAATTTATATTTGCGCGACAATTTTACGAGAAATTTAAAAATGCCCCACAACGCGCGCAATAAAAAGGCAAGAATTGCCGGCAAAGCCGCGCACACTTCCGCAAAAAAAGCGCCGGCGCGGCGGGATTTTCGCGGGCGTTTACCCGCCTTGCGGGTATAGCCCGTTTTCACCCGCGTTTCTCCATCGACCGCACGAGAGCAATCTCCCGCGCATATCCGGCCTCATCGTTTGGAGTTTCGAGATAATACGGCAGACTGTTTAACAGCGGATGGTTTACGATTCTTTCTATGGCCGCCAATCCGATTGAACCTTCACCGAGTTTTGCATGCCTGTCCTTCTTTGATGCGAAGGGCGTCATGCTGTCGTTCAGATGGACGGCTTTGAGCCTTTCAATGCCGATAGTTTTGTCAAATTCTTCGAGAACGGCGTCGAGATTTTCAACGATGTCGTACCCTGCCGAATAAATATGGCAAGTGTCGAGACATACGCCTGCGAATCCCCCCGACTTCTCGATAATTGCGGCGACTTCCTCAAAGGTCGAGCCTATCTCGCTGCCCTTTCCCGACATCGTCTCAACAAGCACGCCCGCAGAGAAATTGCGTTCACCTATGCGCGAAAGCATTTCCGCCGTGAGTTCTATTCCCTTTTCGACACCCTGCCCGACATGAGAGCCCGGGTGGAAGTTGTAAAGCGCGCCTTCAAACAATTCGAGTTTTTCGATATCCTCGCACATCGCTTCAAACGCGAATTTGCGCAGGGACTCGTCGGCAGAGCACGGGTTGAAAGTGTACGGGGCATGCACGAGCATCGGCCCGAACGAATTTTCTTCCGATATCTTTTTTAGCGCGAGCGCGTCGTCGCGGTCGAAAGCTTTTGCCGCGCCGCCGCGCGGGTTGCGGCTGAAAAACTGGAAGCAGTCTGCGCCCAGCTCGAGAGCTTTTTTGCCCATAGCCGCATATCCCTTAGAGAACGATAAATGACATCCTATATGCATGTTTACTCCGACTTTTGAAGTGCCATTATATCCGGGAGCTCGCGCATTTTTCCGCGCAAGTCCATTCCGTATCCGAAAGCAAAGCGCCCTTCCGTTTTAAAGCCTACAAAATCCGCAACCGCGCGCTTTTCGCCAGGCACGCGCTTGTCGAGCAATACGCAGATTTTAACCTCTTTCGCGCCGCGTTCGAGCAACGCGCGGGAAACTTCCGCGACAGTCGCCCCGGTATCGAGCACATCGTCTATTAACAGCGCGCGCATTCCCGCAACGTCCGGGAGCGGCGTCAATATTTTCGGGCGCCCCTCCGGCGAGAGCGAGTCTCCGTAAGAAGAAACTTTCACCGAGAATATTTCCAGACCGCAGCCCGACAGCCCGCGCAGCAAGTCCGCCGCAAAAAACATCGCGCCCTCCGCCAGCCAAACGGCGCATATCGGAGCCGCCGACTCGCCCGCCCACTTTCTGATGTCTGCCGCGAGTTCCCCGACTCTCCTTGTTATCTCGGAGCGCCCTATCAATATTCCGTATTTCTCCCGCATATTTTATTGATATTCGACTATCGCCCAAAACCTTCAAGCAAATTGCGCGCGCAAAGTTTTCTCTATTGCGGTCTTTGCGGCGGAATAGTACGGAGGCAGCTTGCCCTTTATTTCCGCCAATATGAATTCCGGAGAGTTGCCCTCGCCGAGCATTTTTACCGCCTCAAACATCGCGATTCTCCTCAATAGGACAAGCGAAGGCACGTTCAGGCGCAAATATTCTATGCTGTCGCGCGCAAGCTCTATCTCGTCGGGATCGGTCAGGGACTCCGAAACACTCACTTTGCCGGAAAAAGAATATTCAAAGAATTTCTCGCAGCGCGGATCGTACGGCGATACGACGCGGTTGCAGCCGCGCGCGTGTCCGCAGTGCAGAGTCACCCCAACAAGCTCGTCAAAAGTTTTGGGAATGAAATTGGGCTCATTTTTTTTCGGATCGCGTATGCAGGATGCCGCCATATTGGAATAGTCCATGCTGTTTTCCGAAAGCCCGCCCATTTGCGGCTCTATATGCTCTATGTGCGAATTGTTCTCGTCTATGCGCGACTCGCAATAGCAGCATAAATACTTTTGGCGCACAATGAGGGAGTTTTTGACAATCCTCTTTATGCGCGCGTCTTTGAAACGGTAGTATTTGGAGTTCGGGTGCCTAAGCTTCCATGCCTTGAACGCCTCCGGCGCCTCGCTCTCGCGGGGTTTTTCAATGTGCCGCATTGTCTTTGCCGTTTGCCGATTCCATCGCGCACGCCAGATATTCACCGCGCAATATTTCCGGATCGTCCGGAATGACTTTGCGCAGCCGCCCGATTATTTTTAACGCCTTTGCGGAGTCGCCCTTGTCGAGAGCCGCGTACATGGCGTCTATTTCGCGCTTAAAGGAGCTTTCCCTGTCGGCGTGCAAAAAAGTACCGAGAATGTCGGCCGGCGCGCGGCCGTATTGGGAGGTATGCTCTATGCGCGTCACGCCGTCCGCCCCGTCGGCGAGCCTGTACAGCGATTTCACAACCGAAAAAACGGAAGGCGAATGCGACGACACTATAAATTGCGTCTTCGGGAACATTTTTGGCAGCTCCTCGACTATTCTGGACTGCCAATCCGGATGCAAATGCAGATCGACTTCGTCTATCATTATAATCGCGTCCGTCGCGAGCGGATTTTTCATATTTGGGTTTGCGCCCGCCATTCGGATTGCGATGTCGGCGATGAGAACAATTACGCTCTTTTCCCCCTGAGAAAGGTACTCCGCCGGAATGTCGCGCGGCCGCACAAAAAGCCTGCCTCCCTCTACATAAAAGCCTTCAAGCGACGGTGAAAAATCTTTCAGCGCCTTCTTTATCAAAGCGATGAACCCGTATTTTTTTTCGATTTCCTCCCTCGCGCGGTTGCCGCGTTTTAGGGGCATTCTGGAGGCCTCCGCGACGGCAAACTCGCGCTCGAGAAGCGCGGCGGTAAACCACGCGGAGAAGTCGTCAAAATTCGTCCCCGCGGAAAATGCGTTTTTATATACGCCCATTCTGTTCGCCCCCTCGGACGGAAGTGGCGCAGAAAAGCTCGTTGTGTTCCTGTCGGAACCGTAGTATGCGAAAACGGGAAGCTCGTAGTCCGGATCGTCCACTTTTGAAAACACTCCGCGCAATTTTGCGGCGTATGCATCTGCCGCGGCGGAGTCTTCGCTTTCGACGCCTCGGCGGTCGCGGCCGAGCGTAAGGGTTATTGTATCGTCGGGGGCGGATATAGTTAGGGAAAGCATGCAGTGGTCTTTGCCGTAAGTGATGTCGCGGTCCCTCAACGACGTGCAGTCGCCCGTGCGGCCGGACATCCGCCCGGATATCCTTGAAAGCATTATCGCTATCGCCTCCAATATTGTGGACTTTCCTCCTCCGTTGCGGCCGGCAAATACGGTGAACGACGGGTCGAAATCTATCGTATCATCGACAATCCCGCGGAAGTTTTCTATCTTCAACCTTTTTATTTTCATCTTTGTCGCCTAAAAAAATAACACTGCAAAAATCCGCTTTCAATCAAAAAAGGCGCACTGGAGAAACGCCCCATTTTACGCGCATTATCAAACATCGCAACCGCTTGGGAGATTGAATCGTTCGCAATAAATATCTCCGCTTATTTTTCCGCAAAAAAAAGCGCGGGCAATACCCGATTGGCAAGCTTCGCCAAGATGCGCGCGCATATCAATATCTATAAAAATTCCGAATCCCAAATAGAAAATTCAAAAAAAACATAAAAATTCTCAGCACGAAAAATTTATGACCCATAAATATTTCCAGAATAAAAAAGGCTAAGAAAATTCTGCCATTGCCGCCGCCCTCACCCTTTGAGCTGTGGTAAATACCCGCCGCGCCAAGCAAATTCAATTTGCAAAAAAATTTCCGATTCCCCGCGCCCGAACCTCTCTATTATATAATAACGAAACTATTTAACTTTTCGCGCTCGGGAACAAAAATAGCCGCAATTAAAAAATACTGTTCAACAAAAGGCAAATTGCTTGCTTTCGGATTAAAGCGGGTGGATATTCAATATATGTCAAAAAATGCTCGCGGCGGTTTTATGATTGGGATACTCGCGGCGTTGTCGCTCGCGCACGGGCTCAACGACGCAATGCAGTCTATCATCTCCGCCATTTACCCGCTGCTTAAAACAAGCCTCAACCTCTCATATGCAGAAATAGGAATTGTAGCACTTACCTATCAGATTTCTGCGTCTATAATGCAGCCGATTTTCGGATACGCATTCGACAAGCGCCCGATAGGGTGGTTTCTTCCGCTTGGAATGCTTTGCACTATGAGCGGGCTTATTCTGATTTCCGTGGCAAGCAGCGTGCATGCGCTTATGGGCGCCGTCTTTGTTTCGGGAATAGGCTCGTCGATTATACACCCTGAGGCTTCGAGAATAACTTCCCTGGCGTCGGGCGGGCGGCGGGGGTTGGCGCAATCGATATTTCAGGTCGGGGGGTCGTGCGGATTTTCCTTCGGACCGCTGCTTGCCGCGCTTTTTGTAAGGCAGCAGGAGGGAGTCGCAAAGTTCGGGGTTCTCGCAGCTCTTGCAATTATCGCTCTCATACCCGCGTGCAGGTGGTACTCGGCGCAAATATCGGAGAGAAAAGCCCAAACGCTTCCGCCTGCCCAACCCGCAGGGCAGACGGGCGGAACCTTGCCGTCGAAAACAGTATGGTTTGTAATGTTCATACTGATGTTTCTGGTTTTCTCGAAGAATTTCTATACGGTGAGCATTTCAAACTACTACACGTTTTATTTGATGTCAAAGTTTGGGACAAGCGTCCAAACGGCGCAGGTATTGCTTTTTGTATATCTATTTTCGGCGGCGCTGGGGACGCTAATCGGCGGACCCGTGGGCGATAAAGTCGGCAGAAGGCTCGTCATATGGTGGTCGATACTCGGCTCGGCGCCCTTCGCCCTGATGATGCCTTACGCAAATCTGACTTGGACGGTTATACTAAGCATTATAATCGGATTTATAATATCTTCGGCGTTTTCGGCGATACTCGTTTATGCGCAGGAATTATTGCCCATGAAAGTCGGTCTCGTTTCGGGTATATTTTTCGGGTTTGCGTTTGGGATAGCAGGGATATCGTCCGCCGTTCTCGGGAAAATAGCCGACCATTCGAGCATAGAATTTGTGTACGAATTGTGTTCTTTCTTCCCGCTTTTGGGTATAGTGGCGTACTTCCTGCCGCGCGTTAGAACAATACGCGCTATGAAAGAGGAAAACCCGCAACCCGCGCCAAACAGCGCCGCCACTCCCGGCAAATAACGCTCTAAAACCTCAGGCGCGCGCATATTCACCGCGGCGGGAGAGCGCATTAAATATGTCCTTCGGCTTTATCTATGCCTTTATTCGGGGCGAAGCACCCGCAATTAGCCGACATGGGCATTGTACATTATTTACAAAAAGTCGATGCTGACGCGAGCGAGATCTTTTAACGGGGTTATTGGCAAACTTTTCATAAAAAGGCAAAAGCTGCGCAATTTTTGGGGAGGCGAATTTTGCGAGGGAACATATTTCAGCTCGCCGCTTTCCCGCGCACCCGAGAAGCGACCCACAAAACCGCGAGCGCAATCCCAACCCCCACAGCTATAAACAGAGCCATCGCCGCCATTTCCATTGCGCAAAAATATGCGAATACCGCCGCCGCAAGCGCGCAAACCACCCACGATCTTCTCGCCCTTCCAGACTCCGCAATCGACAGCGCGCATGCGGCAAGCATTGCCGGCGCCCCCGCGAGAAAAACCATCGAGAGCGCCCACATCGACAGCATAAAACTCTTGTGTATTCCCCTTCCGCAAAAAAGGTTAACGTCTGACAACACAACAATCCACGCAACGGCAAATCCCAAGACTATTGCAACCGAGACCCTCGCGCTGATAAGCCGCATAAACGCCGACAATACATAGACCGCCAATGCGCATACAACAAACATTCCAAACGGTATGTAGGAAAAATATGTAAAGCTTCCGTAATTTTTATACGAATAAAAATTGTCCGAAACGAACAGAAAAAATAACGCAACGAATAACACCAGATAGCAAATTGCCAATAGGATAGTCCAAAAATGTTTCGCCATGCAAACCGCCTTTCTTATTGGGTTATAGCAGCCTCGAAAAAATTTTGCAAATTCTTTCGTAAATCCCCTTCTATATTTTTTCAAAAAATTTGACAGGCTGTCGCTATGCGGGGATACTATATAAAAAACTGCAAACAAATGGAAAGATACGTTGTGATAATGGCGGGCGGCGCGGGAGAGAGATTCTGGCCGCTGAGCCGCAAGAGCAAACCCAAGCATCTTTGGAATGTCGTCGGGGGCGACGCTTGCCTGTTGTCTATGACTTACAGTAGGGCGCGCGAAACCGTGGGCGGCGAAAATATTTTTGTAGTCACGAACCCCGAGCAAGTAGAGGCGATAACGCTTGCCTGCCCCGAAATAGCGCGCGATAAAATTCTCGTTGAGCCCGCCGGGCGCGACACCACCGCGGCGATTGGATTTTCCGCCGCCTACCTGAAAAGGATTTCCGGAGGTAGCGACTGCTCTTTCGCGGTGCTGCCCTCGGACCATGTTGTAAAGGACGTACGGGCGTTTTCGGAGACGCTTGGCGAGGCCTTCCGCCTCGCCGAAAGCGGAGACAAGCTCGTCACAATAGGCATAACCCCCACATTCCCCGCCACGGGGTATGGATATATCCGCAAGGGCGAAAAATTTGGCGGTGGAGAATACTACAAAGTTTCCCGTTTTTTCGAGAAACCAAACCTTGAAAGGGCGACCGAGTATTTAAACAGCGGCGAGTTTTTTTGGAACGCCGGAATATTTGTATGGAAAACGTCTTCCATTTTGTCGGCGATAGATAAAAATGTGAAAGGCGCCGGAGATATACTTAGGCGCATTGAGTCCGCGGCCGATTTCAACAAGACTGCGAGCGAACTGTATCCGCAAATCGAAAAAATCAGCATAGATTTTTCCGTCATGGAGCGCGCCGACAACGCATGGACAGTTCCCGCGAAATTCGACTGGGACGACGTTGGCTCGTGGACTGCAGTCGAGCGTCACTGCCCGAAAGACGCGGACGGCAACACCGTCATTGGCGAGCTCTACGCAAAGGATTCTAAAAACTGCCTCGTATTTGACGCTGCGGGGCGCGCCACTGCCCTGCTTGGAGTTGAAGACATTATTGTAGTGCATTCGCCCGACGCGACTTTGGTCTGCAAAAAGCAATGCGCCCAGAACCTGAAAGAGCTTGTAAAAATCCTGCCCGACAAACTGCGCCGATAAACGCCCCTGTCCACGCACAAGGCGCGGCATTAGGCGCGAAAACGCGCTTATAATTCTTCCAATAAAGTAAAAGGTGCGCTTCCCCAATATGCCAAAACTTCTCATGGGGAATTTTATGGCGAGCCGTTTTTATACTTTTTTTTCGTCTTGGGTAAGAAGGAAGTCGGCTAAAACCGGCTTCAATTTTCGCAGAGCGCAAAAAATATCGGCTTGAGCGTATTTTTTATTTTCAAACTCGTCCTGCGGACAAGAAATTCTCCTTTCACAAACAATAAAAAGGGCTCATAAAATAGGAGCCCCTTCTTTTTTAACATATGTTGCCGTTATTTTCTCCTGCGGCGAATTGCAAATATAAGCGCAAGAGCCCCAATAAATACGGCAATCTCCGCGGGTTCTGGGACCTGATTAAACGTCACTTGCAGAGTTCCGCCGTTCCATGCAAAGTTCGCAAGGGCATTTTTTAGATTCTCAGCAATAAAGTCATCGTTCGCATCGTCCAAAAATCCCTTTGTCGTGTCTGCCGATATCAAATAGAAGGAGTCCCCAATAAAGTCTGTCGCGTCCAATCCCTCAAAGTCGATAGCAATCTGTCCGTCTGACGCCTTTTCAAACTCTCCGTTTATTATTATCATTTCGGGAGTGCCTCCAGGAAACGCCTCGTGGTTTGCGTAAGATATTTTGCCGCCGCTCCAGACTGCAGAATCGAACTCTGCGCTCCCGTTTACAGCGCCAAACTTGCCGCCTTCCATAACCAGCTTCCCTGAGGAGCTCTCATTGTTGTAATACAACGTTCCATTTTTTACAGTCACTCCAACGACACCTGCCGTATTTCCGGAAAGCGAAAGGGTCTGCATCCCCGCGCCGTCCATTATAAACGCTACGTTGTCTTTGTAATTTTTATTTGTTCTGGCAATATACCCGTTAAAGACAGTGTTTACCCCTTCGGCATTCGTAAAAGTCAAATGCGAAGTCGCCGCATTGGAGGCGTCGCTTATTAATTTTGTGCTTATCCTGCCGGTGCCGCTCAAACCGCCGACTGAAACGTACGAATCCTTAAACTTTCCACCTTCCTCATTCCTTCCTATCAATAGACTTGCGTATTTAGAGCCATCGGCGGAATTGTTCATTTTCACAACCCCGTGGATTACTGCCCAGTTTGATGTATCTCCCGCCGGATTCGCCCCTGCGAGTTCAAGAGTAGCCCCAGCATAAGAGGCGTCGAGGTACACGGCCGTCTTATAGCCAGTTGAAGCGTCAACTGCCGCATTTTCGCCGATTGAAAGAGATTTGAAGAATCCGCCCGTATTGGTTCCGCCAAAAGTAAGCATGGAAGAGTTATTTTGGGTTGTGTCGCTCGTGGGAGCTATTGTGATTGATCCCTTTACAACAAAATCCATTCCAAACGTACCACCACGTATGTCGGGGCTACGCCATTCTCCGCCTCCTCCCTCTATTACATCTATGTTACCCACATAGATATTTCCGTTTACGGTAGGAGTCCCACTGGAAGTCGTGTATATGAAAAACCTCACACCCTTTGGCAATACGAGATTTTCTATTCTGAGGTCATTAACTTGCGTAAATCCGTTTATTTTATACTGATCTGTACTGCCGTCGGTTGTAGCAGTAAAATTACCGATAGTGACATTGTCAAAGCTTGATGGGGTATTTCCCATCGGAGACCAATTGCCAAAATCGGAAAAATTAAATCCTGAATTGTTGCCGACTTCTCCGCCGGCCCAATTGTAATCAGTCGCATTTAAAACGACAGATATAAAAAACAATGGTAGTAGATTTAGCTTTTTCATAGCAGTCAAACGATTGAGTAAATAATTCATGGCTTTATTTGATTTCATTGTCAAATATTTATTTTTACATATAAAACATCTATTTTATTTTCGTTTTTCTAACTTCTTATGCGCCTTCTTATTTCGGATTTATCGAATAAAAAAGCCTTTTTTAGTGCTTTAATTTTCCGTTTTTTACGCGCTTCCCAGTCTCCGCACTTTCTTATTCGCCTTATAAAAAAACTTTGAGAAAATTTTATTGGGCGGCCTCCGCCCTTTATAGATTGAAAATTTTCCCTTTATTTCTACATATAGTGTAAAAAACGTTTGCGACTGACAATATCCAATGAATCTTCAACTAACTTTTGTATTATTGCTTCTGCTTTTGTGTATGGCGGCCTTCATAATAGGGCGTCCGCGCATGGACGCAGTCGCCGCCTGCGCCTTTATTATCCTCGTTATCTCCGGAATCGTGGAACCGTACGAAGCGCTCGCCGCATTTTCCGACAGCAGCATAATAATTATAGCCTTAATGTTCGTAATCAGCGCTGGCCTCGCAAAAACTGGAGTTTCTTCCGCAGTCGGAGACTGGATTTTAAAGCGCTCAAAAAAATCCGAAACATCGCTTGTAATTACTCTCATGGTATCCGTTGCAATCATGGGCTCCGTTATGAGCACGACAGGCGTGGTTGCGATTTTCATACCCGTCACACTAAGCATTTGCAGCCGGCGGGGAATGCCTCCCTCGCGCCTAATGATGCCGCTTGCATTTGCGGGCATCACAAGCGGAATGACTACCCTCATAGCAACCTCCCCAAACCTCATCGCCAACGGCGCACTTATAAAAGAGGGATACGACGGTTTCGGATTCTTCGACGTCACCCCAATCGGAATTTCGGTGCTTGCAGCCGGAATTATTTATATGCTCTTTACGCGCAAATTCCTGCGCGGGGCAAACGACGCTCGAAAAGGCGAGCCGCGGCTGAAATTCTCGGACTTTATCCGCGCGTATGCCCTCGACTCCCAACAGAAAATATTTGAGGTCCCCGCGGACTCACCCATAGTTGGAATGGAAATTTCGGAGCTGAAACTAAGGGAAAATTGGGCGACGAGCATTTTGTGCATAGAGCGCAGAAGCCGTCTCGAGAAATCGCTCGTAGCCCCGACTGCCGATACGCGGATTTTGGCTGGCGATATTTTGCTTTGCAATGCCTACGGGCAATCGCGCGATTTTGCCGGCGCCGAGGGAATGATGCTGAATCCGCTTCCGATATCGGGGGAATATTTCTCGGAGCATTCAGCGGAAATGGGAATGGCGGAAATCACCATTCTTCCGGAGTCGTCTTTAATAGGGAAAACTTTGAGAGAAGTAAAGTTCGGAAGCACACACGGACTCAACGCGATTGGTCTTAGGCGCAATAGCGCGGCCGTTGAAGGAGACATACTTACACACCGCCTCAGAATGGGTGACATACTCCTCGTTTTTGGCGCATGGACCGCCATAAAGCGCCTGAAATCTCAAAACCGCGATTTCATAATTTTAAATTTGCCGGAGGAGTCGGATCTGGCTGTGACTTCGCCCGGTCGGGCGTGGGCTGCGATACTGAGCCTACTCACAATGGTAGTACTTATGGTGACGGGGGCTGTCGAAAATGTTGTAGCGGCGGGGATTTGCTGTGCAATGATGGTTGCATTCAAGTGCATAAGCATGGACGAAGCGTACAAGTCGGTATATTGGCCCGCCTTAATTCTAATAATCTGCATGATGCCTTTTGCAACGGCGCTTGAAAAAACCGGCGGAGTGCGGCTGGCGGCCGACGCGATGATAGGGCTTCTCGGCGGATACGGTGAAACCGCCGTGATGGCCGGGCTGTTTGCACTGGCAATGTTTACGGTTATGTTTATAGCAAACACTGTCACAGCAATTTTGTACGCGCCCGTTGCGATTGCGGCGGCTCAAATTATGGGCATTGATCCGCACGGATTTGAGATGGCAGTCGCGGTGGCGTCGTCAACCGCGTTTATCTCGCCGCTTTCGTCTCCCGTAAATATGTTGGTGATGAACCCTGGCGGATACAAGTTCGCGGACTTTTTTAAATTCGGCGCGCCGTTTTCCATAATAGTAATGGCTATATCCATTGCGGTAATAAAACTCTCGCAATATTGACGCGGTGTGCAATGCCAATTTTAGAGTACGCTGCAAAAGCTTTTAATTAAAGGCATTTTAAGGGTATCCACTGTCTCTCCCATTGCGAATTAAAATTCCGCCGCAACGGTTCGGAAACTATACAAAAAAATACCGCAACCTGCATAAAAAAAGCGCCAAGCATATTTAAAGTATGCCGCGCCTGCGATGCACCGCGTTTTTGCAAGCCGCGGGAACTTCTTATTACCTCCGCCCCGCAAAAACGCCTTTTTATGCGCACTCGGAAATCGCCTTTTTTATGCGCTCGATTATCTGGGTTGTGCTCATTCCAAACTGCGCGCGGAGAGTGGCTACATCTGTTCCATGGGGGATAAACATATCGGGCCAGCCGATAATGCATACGTCGCATTTTTTGCGCGCGGCAAGCAGAGCCTCAGCAACAGCGCTTCCAAAACCTCCCGCCGCAACGTGGTCTTCAAGAGTAACTATCAGTTTGTTCTTGTCCGCCTGCGCAAGCAGAAGCTCGCGGTCGAGCGGCTTGACAAAACGCGCGTTCACGACCCCGACTTTCACTCCAAGCTCGGTCTCGATGGCTTCTGCTGCCTTCATCGCCTCTTTCACCATATTTCCGAGAGCCCAAATTACCGCGGTAGAATCTGATTCTCGCAACTCTTGGGCTTTGCCGATTTCGATTTTTTCCGGGAATTCCTTCATCGGAACGCCCTCGCCCTTGCCGCGCGGGTAGCGTATAAAGCACGGTTTGCCGGATTCCACCGACGTATAGAGCATATCGGCAAGCTCGTCCTCGTTTGCCGGCTGCATTACAATAGCGTTGGGCAGTGGCCTCAAAAACGATATGTCAAAAAGTCCGTGGTGGGTAGCCCCATCGTTCGGGCTCAATCCCGCGCGGTCGAGGCAGAAGGTCACCGGAAGTTTTTGTAGGCATACATCGTGCATGGCGCAGTCGAAGGCGCGCTGCATGAAAGTAGAATATATAGCGGCTACGGGCTTAAAGCCCTGGCAGGCCATTCCGGCGGCAAAGACCGCCGCGTGCTCCTCGGCTATGCCGACGTCAAAAAACTGCGAAGGCAATTCCTTCTTCAAACACGACAACCCTGTCCCCGACGCCATCGCCGCCGTAATCCCGACAATCTTTGGATCTTTCTGGGCAAGCTTTAAGAGGGTTTTGCCCATCGCGTCCTGGTAGTTGGGTATAGACTTGTCGGCATTTGAAGTTGACTCTCCGGTGACAATATCGTACGGAGTCGCGCCGTGGAATTTTTCGGGGTTGCGCATTGCAACCTCCAACCCCTTGCCCTTTTTTGTGAGAATGTGCAAAAGAATGGGCTTTGTAGAGCGCTTGCAATAATTTAGGTATTTTTCAAGCAGCGGGATATCGTGGCCGTCTATCGGGCCGAGGTACATAAATCCAAAATATTCAAAAAATGACGACGGCAAAAGAAAACCCTTGGCGTCGCGCGCGACTTTTTCCGTGAACTTTACCGCCGGCTCTCCGAAAAGGGTTTTCAGGAAAGCGTTCATATCTGAATAGAGGCGGTTGTTGAGCGGATTCGTGATGACTTCGTTCAGGTATTTTGCAATCGCCCCGACGTTTTTTGCTATCGACATCTCGTTGTCGTTTAGCACGACAATCATTTTCTTGGTAGTTGTGGCGATATTGTTGAACGCCTCAAAAGTCACACCGTTTGTAAGGGCTGCGTCTCCGAGAACCGCCACGATATTTTCGTCAGTGCCGTTTCTGTCGCGGGCGGCCGCAAAACCCAATGCCGCGGACGCCGCCGTTCCTGCGTGGCCGGCTCCGAAGGCGTCGTGCTCGCTCTCAAACCTATTGCAGAATCCGCTTATGCCGTCGGTCTGCCTCAGCCCCTCAAATCTCTCGTTGTTTCTGCCGGTAAGGAGCTTGTGCGTATAGCATTGGTGCGATACGTCGAAAAATATCTTGTCTTTCGGCGTTGAGAAAACCCTGTGCAGCGCGATTGTCAATTCCACGACCCCGAGATTTGGAGATACATGGCCGCCTTTTTTTGAAGTGACGTCGATAATTTGTTTTCTAATTTCGGCTGCGAGCTCTTGTAATTGTTGCGGAGCAAGCGCTTTTACGTCTTCGGGAGATTTTATATTTGAGAGTATGGACATATTTCACATGTACTTGCCGCGATTCGGATATCACTCTGAATCCACGGGGAATTCTTCGATAGTCCCGCCCGACAATTTGCCGATTTTCAGTTCCGCCGCATCGAGTTTTTTGCGGCAATCCGCCAGACACTTTTTGGCGCGGGAGTATTTTTCCACCAGCTTATCGAGAGGGACTTTTGAGTTTTCAAGCTCCGACAGAATGGTTTCGAGCTCTTCGAGCGACTGTTCGAAAGTCTGTCCGTCCGCGTTGTTTAACTTTTCACCCATTTTCACCACTTTTTAGCCTTTTGAATAGAATTGCCAAGCTAAAAAAAGACTTTTGGTCCAAAAATTATGAACGCCTACACTTTGAAATTGTCTCAATAAAATGATAAATGTCGCTTATTATCAATAAATGTACCTAAAACACGCGATTTTAAGCTCGACTTTTTTCAAAAAATATACACTTTAAAAGACTAAGGGGGATAGACCGCGTAAAAATCTCGATTTTGCGAAGGTCGTGCAATTTTAATAATTATCGAGATAATAACTTCCAACTATGGCCATACGTAAAATCATCGGAAAAGCATCAACCAAAGCATCATACGCCTACCTTATCGAAAAGAAGCGCGATGGGCACGAGTTCACGGAAGAAGAAGTTCGCAATATTGTCGATTCAATTCTCGACGACGAAATGCCTGACTCGCAAATGGCAGCCCTCATAATGGCAATCTATTTTAAAGATATGGCGGCGCAGGAAACTGCCGTTTTCGCCGATGAAATGATTCTCACCGGCGAAACTCTCGACCTCTCCCACATTACAAGGCCAAAAGTTGCAAAATACTCAACCGGAGGTGTCGGAGACAAAACTTCGCTAATCCTCGCCGCCGTGGGCGCCGCTTGCGGCGTTGTAGTCCCCGGCATGACGAGCCCGGACGAAGACTTCGTCCTGACTGTCGAAGACAAAATGGCTTCCATTCCCGGCTTTAAAACAAAACTTACCCTCGACGAATTCCAAAAGCAGCTCTCCACCATCGGCTGCGCAATCTGCGAACACGACAATTCCATTTCGCCCGTCGACGAAAAAATTTACAATATGCGCCACATGACGGCTACCATCCCGAGCCTTCCGCTTATTACCGCAAGCGTGCTGAGCAAAAAATTTGCAATCGGCGCGGACGGTTTGGTTGTGGACGTAAAATGGGGCAACGGCTCATACCTGCGCGATATCGAACAGGCTCGCCAACTCGCCCGCACTATTACCCGCGTTGCCCGCGTAATGAAGCACAGATGTGTCGCCCTCATCACCGATATGAACCAACCTCTTGGCGACTCCGTAGGAATGGGGCTGGAAGTTCTCGAAGCTCTCGACTTCCTCCGCGGCGGCGGCAGCGACGACATTAAGGAACTCGTATTGAAGCTCGGAATGGAAATTTTGAGGCTCGCTGGGGTTGCTGGCTCGACATTGTCGGCAAAGCAGTCGGTGGAGCGCGTCATAGAAGACGGTTCGGCACTTAAAAAATTTATGGAGATGATAAAAGCCCAGGGCGGAAGCGCGCCGTGGCTCGAAGATCCCTCCAAGTATCCGATGCCAAAGCATGTCCGCAAGTTGCCGGCGCCCAAGCGCGGGTATGTCCACAACATAAACTCGGGCATGATTGCCCGCGCCGTGCAAATCTTGGCAAAAACCAAGACGGGCAAAATAGACCCGTATGTAGGTGTCACAGAAATAAAGAAAATAGGCACGCAGGTAAAACAGGGCGAACCGCTGCTTATGATTCACTACAACGACGAGACAAACCTCGACTCGGCGATAGACTATCTCCGGAACGCTTACAGGCTTGCTCCGCGCCGTCCGAACCCATCGCCTGTTGTTGTGGAACGCGTCGCATAGGCGCGCAAAGCGGAACGCGGCAATATTTTGCCGCGTTTTTTTGTGTAATCCCAATGGATGGGCGCGATACTTTAGCGCAAAATACATGGTGGGCAAACCAAGCCCCTAATCTTTTTCATTGCAGCGCAATTAAAGAAGGCGAAAATTCACTAACATAAAAGCAGGCATTGCGCAGATTTTCGCGCAGATTTATTGTTTTGAAATTGCTTATAAAACGGCGCATTTTGCGAAAAATACTTTTTTCAACGGCGGCAAGAGCGCACTCCAATAATTATATCGGATATAAATATTCAGGATTTCTTCTATTGGGAACTTTGATTCTTATTTTTGGCAGAAAGAAAAATTCTCCATAAATAATCTTCAAAATTTTTATAATTTTATCTTCTTCAAAGTTTATCAATCCACGGCTCAAACTATTTTAATGCGATAGGAGAAGAAAAAAAACCTCCCGAATTGGAAGGTTTTTTAACAAAATTATAAAACTCCCTTAACGTCTCCTGCGCAAAAGCAAACCTCCCGCCACAGCCAGAGCGGCGATGAGCGACGCCGCAAACGGCTCGGGAACCTGTGTGATTGTCACAGATAACGCCGTGTCGCCAAAGTTTAACTCATATATAAAATCTTCAAGCCCCGTCACGCTTATCGATGAGTCCGTCGGGTCGAAGTTTGTCGATGAATATGTAATGAGTTCCCGCGTTATGGAATCTTCGCTTTTTAATATTCCAGAAAGTTCGTATGCTACGTTTTCGGAAATCTCCAGCTGCAAATTCATACCTTCGGCGCCTTCCGCCTTAGTAAGCGCGCCCGTCAAGGCAATTTTAGAATTAAAGTCCATTCCAACCGCAAGCTTTATTGTTCCGCCGCTCCATGAAAGGGAATCGGCGTTTAAAACATTGTCGGTAATTGTTCCGCCGTTGTCATACACCGACAGCACACCGCCTTCGACAGAAATCGCGCCCGCATTTTTTGCGACCATGCTTATTTCACCGTTTTTAACAGTGACCGACGATACCGAGCTTTCCGAGTTTGTTAAATATTGAACGCCTGTCGAGGAACCGTTCATCGTAAGATGTATGGATTTATTTGTAGAGCCTCCCCATTTCGGATTTGAAAGGAGAATTCGCCCGGAAAACGTCGAGGAATCCGTATTAACAAGTTCTACGTATCCGCTCGCGACAACGCTGCCGTCTTTTGCAGTTATTACGCCGTCTCCTCTTATTCCGCCAAACCGCAAATAAGAATCATCGGATGTCGAAGTGACATTTATGGATGTATCGACCTGTATATATTTATTGACGGAAATAATTGGGTTTTCCACACTCCCGCCCTTTTCAATTTCAAGGAATCCGCCTGATGCAAGATGCAAAATATCGGCCTTTATAGTAGCGGCCTTAAAGTGTAGCTCATTTCCCGACGACTTTATCGTCATAATGCCCGTCCCGGCTTCGTTAGTGGCGTCAAAACTGCCGCTTGGGCAAAATATCTGGCTCCAATACGAGGTGCTGTCGATTGTTATGGAGTTTGCCTTTAAAGTTCCGCCGCTAAGACCTTTTTGTTGGGCAGCAGACCCAACGATATTCCACTCTACCGTGTTGACAGCAATTGTTCCGGATATTGCGAGATTGTTTGTGGATAAGCCTTCCGACTCTATCAATATTTTGGAGCTTTCTGATGGAATGCCGTTTGACCAATTATCGGGGTTGTCCCATTTATAATCTGTTCCGCTCGCGCCGGTGAAAGTCGTATCGTATGTCTGGGCAAATGCGCAGACGGGCGCGATAATTATTGATAACAACATTGGCAATGTCTTCATAGAATATATATTTTATCTTATTATTTATTTGTCAAGAAATAACAGTAGATTGAAGCAGCCGCTCAAAACATACATTTGCGGGCATTAAGCTGCATTTTATAACCGGCTTTATAATATCGCGCCTCCGAACAACGCCAATATCGCGGATGGGAAGGGGAGGAAATAAAGCCGCAGTTTGGATTTAAATTTCTCGGAAGATTTTCAATCAGCGGAATTACTCTCTCTTGCTAAATTGTAAATCTATGTTATGCGGCTTCTGCTTTTTTGCGGAAGATTGCACTATTGGGCAAGCGGCAAACTTTTTTCTTTTGGGAAACCAACCGCGAACGCACAGCCTTCTTAACTGTTTAGAAAAAAAGGCGGGATTTTCACTTGCGGACGTCTTTCTTGCTAAATAAAAGAAGGATTCAATTTCGGCAGGCATTTATTGAAACGCCGAATAAATTTAAAGAAAGGCAAAAAATGGAACTAATGACGCGCCAAAAACGCAAAGAGGAAGTCCGCAGGATTCTCGCGCTGGACACAGACGAACTCATAAAACAATCCAACGGGCAGCTCAAAGTTTTCGATACACTCGACGAAGTTTACGAATTTCTTGCCGAAGAAATGGTAAACGAATTCGAAAAGGCGGCAAAAGGCGATAAAATCGTATCTTTTATAATGCCGGTTGGCCCAACGCAGCCTTACCGCATTATGGCTGAAAAAATAAACTACCGCAATCTCAGCCTAAAAAACGTACGGTTTTTCTTTATGGACGAATACGTCGACGACGAAAAGGACGAACTCATTCCAATGAGCAATCCGCTGAGCTTCCGCGGACAGATAGGTCCCCTGCTTTTCAACAGAATCCGCCCGGATCTAATGATGCCCGAATCCCAGATAATTTTCCCAACCCCCGAAAATATAAAGGATCTCCCCAAAATGATAGAGGACGCCGGCGGCATAGAAGTGTGCTACGGCGGCATAGGCATTCACGGTCATGTAGCCTTCAACGAACCCGGGGAAGGCGTCGCGGAATCCAATCCGAGAATACTTGAAATCAACGAGTTTACCCGCACAATAGACTCTACAAGGCATTGCGGCGTAGGCGGCAATCTGGAGAACTTCCCGCGGCGCGCAATTACCATGGGAATGAAACAATGCTTGCAGGCGCGCAGAATGCTGCTTATGACGAGAAACGAATCTACGGAATTTTTGTGGGCAAACACGATATTGAGAATATCGGCGCTCGGACAGCCCGGCGACGACTATCCCGTGACACATGCACGTTACCACAAAAATCTGTTAATCGTCACCGACAAGGGGACAGCTCAAAAGCCAAAATTTAATATCTAATATAAGATGAAAGCCATAGAAGCCCACGCCCACCTACGCAGGAACGCCAAAGGATTCGATAAAATAGTCGAGTCTGGGATATTTGAGGAGATCTGGCTTATGGATCTCTCCGGAGTGCGTTTGAACGGAATCGAATTTGCCACCCGCGAAGAAATATTGCAGGCGACAAAAGATTTCAAAGGTGTAGTGAGGGCTTTTGGCTATCTAGACCTGGACGGCGCCGCCGAGCAGCCGGACATGTTGAAGGAGATGGGCTTTGTGGGGCTAAAACCCTACAAGCCGCATTTCCCATATTCCGACGAGCGGTACTTCCCGATATACGAGCGCGCGCAAGCGCTTAGAATGCCCGTATTATTCCATACGGGGCTCGTGGCAAAAGGGCCGGCATGGGGGATAGAAAAGAGCAAGCGCTCTTTTGGCCCGATAAATATGCAGCCGCAAAATTTGGCAGCAATTGCCGAAGCCTTTCCGGATCTTAAAATAATGCAGGGGCATTTGGGCTGGCCCTATATCGAACAGACCGAGCAAAATCTATACTACTATAAAAACATAACGTGCGATGTAAGCGGATTCCGCAGGTGCGTAGGCGACCTGCCCTCGTTCTTCGACAAGAAATGCAACGACGGCTCAGAGTCGCTGAGATTCTTTAACCAAAAGACGCTGTTCGCGACCGACCAATTCTACGGCGCCGAAGCCGACAACGCGGCGGCTCTTAAAATATTTGAATTTTGGAAGCTGTATTTTGAGCTTGTAGGCTCAGTCTATTGGCGATGGGGGCAGAAGGAAGAGGCCGAGAAATTTTTCTACTCCAACGCAGCGGAAATACGCGATTACTGCGGTTGGGAATAAATTTGTATAAAGCGGGAGGATATTGATGGAGCAGACATTTGCCGAGAGAATGCCAAAAAGCAAACGCCGTAAAATACAGGCGTGGTCTATTGTCGCAAATTGCTTTGGGAGCTTGTCGGAAGTTATGCTCGACAGTTCCGCGATTTTAATTTCCTACGTAGCTCTGCTCGGCGGCGACGAATCCCTGAATATGCTAATGGCAGGAGCTACCGGATTCATCGCCCTGCTATTACAAATTCCGAGCGGGCTTCTCGTTGAGAAAATCGGATTGAAAAAGAGCATGTATCTTTCCTGCGCAATAGGTTGCGCGGCTTGCCTTTTGATGGCGGGCGCGGCCGCAATGGGGAGCTCCGCAAAATATTTTGTTGTTGGAATGTGCTTTGTATATTGCATAGCGCGGCCAATATTCGGGGCAACTTGGTATCCGATAGTCGATTCTTTCGTGGCACCTTCCGAACGCGGCGGATACTTCGGTATTCTGAGATTCTTTTATACGGTTTTCGCCGGAACATTTTTCTTTGTGACTGCACGGGCGATGGGCGAGCATCCGCCGGTTTGGCTTCTTCAAATTTTGATAGCCGTATGCGCCGTTTTGCAATTCGCGCGGGCGCTATTCACATATTTTCTCGACCTTCCCCCGCTTGAAAAGAAAAGCGAGCGAATTCTCGACTCACTAAAAGCAGCGACTGCAAACAGCTGCCTCACATCGTTTTCAATATATATGATGGGAATTGCGATAGTGGCGTTTCTGATACAGCCCCTGACTTTCGTATATCTCAAACAGACGCTCGACCATGGCGTAAGCACAGTCCAGACAGTCGCAACCTTTGGAATTGCCGGGAGTATTGCCGGATATCTGATTTTTGGGAAACTGCTGAAACTGTTGGGATCAAAACGAATGCTTTTGTCGATACACGCGGCTTTCATTATAATACCAGCGGCGCTGTTTTTCTGCGGGGAAAATACGCCGTTCCTGCTTGAAATTGTATGCGCAATAATTTTTCTAAACTGCGTTGCGCTCGCGTGCTTTTTCTGTTTTGCTTCAGCCGAAATGTATTCCGTGTCTGCGCCCGACAACAAAGTAATGTCGCTCTCATTTTTTAACACTTTCTTTTGCGGCGGAAGGATGTTCGGAGGTTTTATATCATCGGCATTGCTCGCAAGCGGAATGCTGTCCGCAGGGTGGGATAAGTTTGGATTGTCCTTCACCTCAATTCAGTCTGTATTTCTGATGGCGGCGGCAATGTCATGCCTATGGCTTGTATTTCTATTCATAGTGCCGGCGGTAAATCCCGACAGAAGCAAAGACTATTATCAGCCGCCGAACTTTCGCGCATGATTTTCCCCGAAAATTGCGCGCGGAATTGCCACCAATGCAGACTTTATTCTTGACCGCTTAGGGGCTCTTTCCAAAGGTCAAAAACAGTCAACGCAATATCAATGAAAAAAGGACGAAAGAAGGTTGTGACACTTTCCGATATCGCACAGAAAGCCAATCTGTCGAAAGGGGCGGTATCGTTTGCGTTAAAAAATTCGCCAATGGTTTCCGAAAAAACGCGCAAAATGGTTCAAGCGCTCGCGAAATCAATGGGGTACGAGAAAAACCAACTCGTTTCAACCCTAATGTCGAAAATTCGCGCAAGTAAAAGCGATTCATTTTACGAAACAATTGCCGTAATCAACGGCAACCTCGATGAACATGCGCTGAGAAGGCACCCTACACTGCCCCGCTATTACGAAGGCATACGCGAAGAATCCGAGCGGCTTGGGTACGCAATTAACGAATTTTGGATGCACGCCCCAGGCATTACCCCCGATAAACTCTCAAAAATATTCCACTCTCGCGGAATTCGCGGCGGAATTGTTCTTGGGCACTCATTTGGCAACGAGTTTCCGGAAGGCTATGAAAAGATTTGGCACGACTTCTATTTTGTGAGCGCGGGAATTAGAACATACAACGCGTCGCTTGAAGTAGTGGCCTCCGACGACTTTTTAATTTCATACAATTCTTACATAGAAGTCTCCAATATGGGATTCAAAAATATCGGGATTGTCGTTGAAGAAAGCACGGATGATCTTGTCGGAGGAACTTTAATCGGAGGCTATCTGAGGGCGCAGATGAAACGAAATCCGCGGTATATCTGCCCTCCATTTATAGAGAATGAAAATTCGCCTTCTTTTAGAAAAGACCTTGAGAAATGGTTAGAATCGAATAAGCCAGACGCGATTTTATATTTGTTGGACAGCACGAGAGAAATTTTAAGCAAGATAAAAAAAGTCGGCAATGCTCGCCTTTTTCAGCTTGAAAAGCGCGGATATGTAAAAAATTGGGTCGGTATGGAACAGAATAACGATCTCGTCGGGCGCGTGGCGGTGCGCAGGCTCGCCGATATGCTAAACAGAGTTTCAGCTATCGCGGGCGAAAACTCAAATATGATAACGCTCGTCCGCCCGACGTGGGTCGGCGGGGGCGAGGCCGCAAAGGATGCGCACGCACGCCCAACGATGCCCGCCCGCCCGCGAAAGGCGAAGCGCGCGAAATAAGCCGCTCCCCGCGCGGCGCGCGGGGAGCGCCCTCTCAACGCCCCTTTCGCGAAAAACTCACGGCCTCTTTGCGCGTCCGGCGCGTTTGGAGTGCCGCAGCAATTCCAATTCCCGTGTCGGAACGACGCTGAGCGGCAAAATTATGCACCCGTTTTTGTCGAAATAGTCCACAAAAGAGTTCAGGCACTGGCGCACGACTTCCGAAACCGAATATCCGGTCTGCGACTGGACGTCGGCAAGCCTCCTTTTCAGCTCCTCGTCCACCCGCAAAATTAAGTTAGAAGACAGCTTTGGTTTCATGCCCTTAAAATTACAATAGATTTACGTATCCACGAAGATTTCACTTGCATTATAATGTATGCTTTCGTATATACATAATCACCATGAAAACATATCTTAAAAAAACACTCCTTCCCATTCTCTCAACTCTGCTTGTCGCGCAGTTCGCAGCCGCCGAAAGCGCAATCCGCCCCGACTGGGCCCAGACTGAAAGGTCGGGCTACGGGAAAGTAAGGCGCGGCGGCTACGCGGCCTCCGCAACCGCCTTCGGCAAAAACTACATATCTTTCGGCGCAAATGTCAACCAGGCGTCGCTGAACGATTACGATACAAATACCGGCGCAGGGGCAAATTTCGAGCTGAAATGGAACCTGTTCAAGGACGGGACGGATACTTTCGGCATAGACGCCTCCGTCCCGCTAATGTTTAACTGGCTGGAAACTAGCGACTATAACGTAAACGGCTACGAATTTGAATTTCCCCTCTACATCAGCGGATATTACAGGCTGCGCGTGGAAAAAAATTTTGAGCTTACGCCGTTTATCGAAGCCGGATGCGGCGGTTTGTACGCCGCCTCCGACAACGACGGATATTGGTCCGACAGGGTAAACTTCATGTGGGGGCTTGGCGGAGGCGTAGAAGCCCTGATTTACAAAAAATTCGCTCTCACGCTAAAATACAATTATTCCGACGCGCCAAACAGCAATTTCGGAGTTGGGAATTACCACATAGGCTATATCGACCGCCACACCATCAGCGTCGAGGGAACCTACAAATTCGCGCACAACTGGGCGGTATCGCTATGCTACCAACACTGGATCTTCAAAAAAGACAATACGGCGGATTTGGGGCTGGTCAAAGTGAGGTTTGAACTCTAAAAATCGCGAAAGCGGGGCGAGAATATTCTTGCCCCGCCCGCCGGCAATTTCTTAATCATAGCAACTTGAGAAAATATGAAGACTATCTTACGACTCGCACTTGTATGTTTAACGGCGGCGGCTCTTTGCGGATGCGCCTCGACAAACACGGAGAAGTCCATCAGAATGGCAAAAGCCGGCTATACCAAGCTTTCGGAGCATTTCGGCGGCGCCCCCAAAGCCAAATTGCACGCCGCAACCCTCAACTCGCTCCAAGAGAGGGGATGGAAAATCATCTCCGCCGGCAATCCCATATCGGCGCGCTATGTCAAAGGCTACCAGCGGGCGTTTCTGAAAATCGAAGTCTCCGACAACACGTTGCTGATAGACACAAAGGGTTCTTGGTGGAAAAACGAACCCTATGTGCCGCTCAATTATATAAAATATTTGAAAAAAAGCATTGCAAGAAATCTCTAACCGCGCGTGATGCTGTGCGCAAATTCAGGTAAAATGGAATTAATAGCATTGATATTCATAGCAATACTCGGCGAACTTCTCGATATACTCCTGAAAGGGAAAACATGGAAAGATATTGAGAGCAACGCTCACCTTGACGACTACAACGACGGAGACGGCTCGATGTGACTTTCCCGATCGCCATGCGAAATATATCCATATAACACCATCCCACATAGAAATTAAGGGGAAAGCCGACGACTTAAAATTTGGCGAAAACAAGTTGCCTTTTTCACCGGCGCGCAGTAGGCTTGCTATGCGCGTCTTTTTATTTTCAACACGCAATCGGCGCGCGATAAACAGGCATTCACCCGCGACACACTAAAAGGGAAACCGCAAAAAATGCAACTCAGGAGCATCATCTTATTACTCTCGGAAATACTCTCCGAGCTGAAAGCATTGCGCAAAAGCGTCGAAGAAATCCTCCGCATTCAAAAAAGCGAAGACGATTCTCATGCGGACTTTATTTCTGCAAGAAAAGCCGCGCAAATACTTGGAATAAAAACGTCTCGGCTGAGGCAGATTGTCGGCAAGTATGAAGCCGCCGGTGAAAAAATTCGCGCGGGGCGCAATCGGTATGACGCGCACAAGATACGCACAATAGCTCGTTTGAGGGCAGGATAAACTACGGCATTCGCTGAAATCAACGCCTATAAACCGCAGGATATTGAGGCGGGGGACTGATTGCGCACTTAGCGCGAGCGGGAGTAAGTATATGCGAACCCCCCAAAAACGGAGAAGCCCGAACGCTTAACTAAACGTCCGGGCTTCATTATA